>OHPC01000014.1_pt1 | contig 165913 bp, 257 predicted proteins | sample 1577631 | NCBI WGS metagenome assembly OHPC01 (sample SAMEA3879560, study PRJEB24766) | human gut metagenome | biome: human-associated habitat; feature: feces | place: USA | collected 1985/1987 | reverse complement strand
TCATGATATCCGTCATCTCAGCTTCAATCTTTTCTAATTGGCTATCCAGTAACTCGATTTGTTGAATGGTTTGAGTTATCTGAATAGATATAGCGCTGTCGTTAGCACCGACAGACTTCTGTGCGAGAACTCTTAATTCTTTGGCCTGTTCTTTGGTAAAGTGTCCGTGTGAGTTCACTTTGAGCAGATTTGCCAGATGAGTCATATGCATGGAAGCAATCTCTTTTGGAGAAGGTGCTTCTTTTAATAAAGCATAGACAGCGTGTTGATGCAGACCGGATTTGAAAAAGTATTGAATCTCCGGAAAGACCTGATCAACATAGGTTGTCAGTTGAATTTTCAATCGGGTACGTTGCTTTATGGTTTTCTGACGGAAACGTCCCAATGCCTTAAGATCCATCATATCGAGATCGAAGAAGCTGACGAATCTGAGGTTGTCCTGCATCATAAGAGTTTTAGCAATCACGTAAGTGTCGACCTTATCTGTCTTAGTTTTGCGAACGTTATTTTTTCGCATTTGACAGGTTTTGATGGGGTTCAACACACACACTTGGTAAAGCTCAGTAACAAGGTATCGAACAAGGTTGTCACCGTAGTGTGCCGTTGACTCAAGACCGATGATGAGGCTGTTCTTATCGAATGATTCGAGTTTAGAGACCAGCAGTTGGAAGCCATCAGCGTCATTTGTGAATTTGAACGGCTCAATGATTATTTCACCGTCGGAAGAAATCGCAGCGGCGAAATGATTAAGTTTGGCAATATCAATGCCTACGTAAATTTTCATGAGGTTGTACCTCCCTTTCCTAAAGTCTGATACCATGATGTCCACCAACGATTATCATCGTAGACTTGATAGAAATAAGTACTCTGAGTGAAAAACACTCCGGCAACATCCAGCTAATAAACAATTCAGATAAAGGTAGTGGCAATACACTCCAGTTGAGTAGTCAAGCTACAGAAAACAAATCAAAAGTCCATAGTATCTGAATTGTATTGAACCACGATATTAAAAGAAAGGAAATATGTGATAATTAACTTCCTAATTATCATACAAGAATAATATGGCAGGATTTATATCAAAGCAACCAAACGGATTATATTGTAGATTTTCGAGTGTCACGGATTGCCCTACAGCATGGAATATTACACGAGAAGATTATATCAATATGAAAATGCAGGAAGCAAAAGAAGATGCTGAAGATGTATTGGAAAATTATCTGAAGCCGTTTGATATGGTGGTGGATATGTATTATCCAAACAATATGACAAAAGAGGAATTTGATAAATTTCTTGAAGAGACTGGATATAGTAAAGGAGAATAAATCATATGAAGAAGAAAATTTTAGCGGTCGTATTAGGATTAATATTGTGTTTTGGAATGACTGGATGTGCGTCATTGGACAGAGCGGTAACAGATATAAAGAGTGATGTAAATGGCGGTATGCAGAGAACAATTACTGTATATACAGCAGATGGTAAAGAACTTGCAACATATAAAGGGAAAATTGATATTGATACAAACGAAGGTGGATATGTTAAGTTTGATTTCAACGGCAAGAGATATATGTATTATAACTGTTTTGTAGAAAGTATTGCGGATATTGATTGATATTATTCATTATTGTAGGGCTGTTCAATTCAGATTGACAACGACATAAATGTGGATACTAGTTGGTGATTTATGTGTCAGTGGGGCTGTACTAGGTTCGAACCCTTTATATGGTGTAAGTGGGCATAACAATAATGAATATTTGGAGAATAATATGATAGACAACGAATTACGTCAGCAATATAGACAAGCTGTTGATGATTTAAGAATATCACTTAAAAAGACTTGTTTGTACAGATTTTGCGAAGAAGTTGTGAAGAGATTAAGTAAGATTTTAAGATAGTAAGGAGATTAATATATGATATATAAACATAGCAAAATAACAATGCCACGAATGAATTTGTTTCAGAGCAATGCATTTAGGTTAAAAAATGGTGCAATTTACGAATCTATTAAATTAGCATACGTTTCAAAAGATGGTCTTGTAGAAAAAGAAATTACTAACTATGAGTATGATACGGAATCAAGAATTGTATATCTTCCAGATTATGAGAAAGAAAATGTATCTGTTAATAGAAGAGTTCTTGTTAAATATGAAGTAGAAGTAGATTGCGTAAGACATTCAGAGAGTTTTACAGATGGTAATTTTGTGTCATTTCAGATTACTAAAGATAGAACACAGTAAACCGAAGTTTCCTTTGGACGATAAGAAAGAGAGGTAAGATATGGATATTTGTTTAACAGTATTAATTGGATTAATGGGAATTTGTATAGGAGCACTTATTGGGCTTGGAATTGCTTTTAAAATCAATCATGATTATATACTTGGAATGAATGATGCATCTGAAAAGTTTACAAAAAATCTATTAGACATTATGAAGAATTATTTTGATAATACGATGACAGGTTTGGCAAAAGCAGTAGACGATATTAATAAAGTATATGAGAAGCCAATTTGGAGAAAAACAGAGGAAGAATTACCACAATGTTCAGGATTATATTATGGCAAAATTAAAGGTAATCCACATGGAGAAAATGCTATGTGGAAAGTAGTATATAACGACAATGAATGGAGCTTATCTGGCTATCCTGATAATAAAGTAGAAATTAGTGAATGGACAGAGATCTATTAAGAGAATAAGAATAATGAAAGGAGCAAGAGATTTGCTGCAGCATTAAATCTGGATTTGCTCTGAGTAAGAAATGTTAGAGATTAATAAAATATACAATGAAGATTGCCTTGAAGGTATGAAAAAGATTGATGATAAATCAGTCGATTTCATCTTCACGGATCTGCCGTTTTCAACAACCCAGAATTCATGGGATGTGCTAATTCCATTCGAGCCATTATGGGAACAATACGAGAGAATCATCAAAGATGATGGTTGTATTGCACTATGGGCGCAGTCACCATTCGATAAGAGGCTCGCTTGTAGCAATGAAAAGTTATATCGCTATGAATGGATTATCGAAAAGACCAAAGCAACTGGTCATCTAAATGCTAAGAAAATGCCTATGAAGGCACACGAAAATGTCTTGATTTTCTATAAAAAACTCCCTACTTACAATCCACAAATGACAGAAGGACATACGCCTGTTCATTCTTATACTGGATAGGTTACAATTAACTGGACAGATTTTTTAAGGTCATATAATCTATAATAAATACACGAAGGAGCACTCTTTATGACCGAACAAAAACAACGACGAAAACCTCGCAAATATACAGATGAATTTAAACAGCAACTGGTGGAACTATATCGTTCCGGCAAACGCAGATGTGATATCTGCCGTGAATATGACATTGCTACTTCCCTGTTTGACAAGTGGGTAAAGCAGGCATCCAATTCCGGTTCTTTCCATGAAAAAGATAACCGGACTCCGGAGCAGGAAGAACTGATCCGGCTTCGGAAAGAAAACCAGCAGTTAAGAATGGAAAATGATATTTTAAAACAAGCGGCGCTGATCTTAGGACGAAAGTAAATGTGATTAAAGCAAATGCCCACAAATACTCTGTATCAGCAATGTGTCGCGTCCTACAGGTAAACAGAAGCACCTATTATTATGAAGCAGCAGCAAAAAAAGATGAATCAGAACTCACTGCAGACATTCAGGAAATTTTTAGAAAAAGCCGGAACCATTATGGTACACGAAAGATCAAGAAAGAACTGGCTGATTGCGGGAAACAGGTATCAAGACGCAGGATTGGACGGATTATGAAACAGGAAGGTCTGGTATCAAGCTATACTACAGCACAGTTTAAACCGCAAAAAGACAGATGTAATGAATCAAAAGTAGAGAATGTGTTGAACCGACAATTTCAAAACCAGCCATACCGCAATGTAGTGGTAAGTGATTTGACCTACGTAAGGGTAGGAAACCGCTGGAATTATATTTGTGTACTGATTGATCTTTTTAACAGGGAGATTATTGGATACAGTGCAGGAGAACATAAAACAGCAGAACTTGTAAAACAGGCATTTATGAAAGTAGACGGAAATCTGTCGGAAATCCATATTTTCCACACAGACCGTGGAAATGAATTTAAAAACGAGACAATTGAAGAACTGTTAGAAACGTTCCATATGGAACGCTCCCTGAGCCATAAGGGATGTCCTTATGACAATGCAGTGGCAGAAGCTACGTTCAAGATTATAAAAACAGAATTTGTATGGAATGAAACATTCCATACGCTGGAAGAACTGAAGATAAAACTATGGGATTATGTAAACTGGTATAATCATCACCGCATACATTCTTCCTTAGGGTATCAAACGCCTGTACAATATCGGAAAAATAACCTAAAAAAATTTGTCTGAAAAAGTGTTGACAATCCATACAAAGCATACGACAGATGGTAGCTGTTATGGTGCTACAAAGACTGGTATTTCAGGTGGTGGTAGCACACAAAGATATCCAAGAGATGTTCTACAGTTCAAGTGGGACACTCAGAAAAGTAGCTTACATCAGTGTCAAAAGCCTGTCGAAGCGTGTGAGTATATGATCAAGACCTACACTAATCCAGGAGATTTAGTTCTTGATTCATGTGCAGGAAGTTGTACAACTGCAATCGCAGCTTTGAATACGAATAGGAATTACATATGTTTTGAGAAGGACAAGGATATTTTTGAGGTTGGAAGTAAGAGAGTAGCTGATTATAAAGGAGAAGTAAATGACAGAGAATGAAGCTATTGAAGAACTAAAATATGATTATAATGAACTTGGCAAAGCAATTCCATGTGATACTTCATGGGGATGTTCTTTTGAAAATGCTTATGGAATGGCAATACAAGCGCTTGAAAAACAGATACCAAAGAAAGTAAAAAATAGCGGAGAGAGAGTTCCGTTTGAATGGTATTGCCCTACTTGCGGAGAATTATTGTGTGACGATGGCTACAAAGATACCGACATTAAATATTGTGATCAATGCGGTCAGGCATTAGATTGGGAGAATACATAAATGAGTAACTGTGGCAATAATGACTGTCAATGGCACAAATATTGTGAAAGCGGTTTGATGTGGCATGACGAAGATATTACAGAATGTCGTCATTGGATTAAGCCAAAACCAACTAAGATGAAAAATATCAAGGTAGCTGAAGCTGATTATGATAAGGCAGTTAAGGTATTAAAAAGAAACAAGATAGAGTTTAAATAAATAATGAAAGGAGACGAGGTTCGTGTACACAAGAAGGAATTCCTTACTCCAAGTAATTTATGAAATATATGGGTTCAAAGTCTCGAATAGTTGATAACATTTTACCGATTATTCAAGAAAGATTGCGAGATTATAATATCAAAACATACATAGAGCCATTTTGCGGTGGTTGTAATGTAATCGACAAAGTTCAGTGTGATACAAAAATCGCATCAGATAATCAAAAATATTTGATTGCATTGCTGAAGAATGTACAAGAAATTACTGAATTTCCAGATGAATTAACAAGGGAACATTATTCAGAAGTAAGGGAATGTTTTAATAAAGGATTAAATACATATCCTGATTGGTATATCGGTGCTATCGGCTTTCTTGGAAGTTATAATGGCAGATTTTATGATGGTGGATTTGCAAAAACAAATTATTCAAAGAGTAAAACAACAGACCATATCATAATAAGAAATTATTATAAAGAGGCAAAAGAAAATTTAATTGAACAAATTCCAAGGTTAGAAGATATTCAATTCCAATGTGGAGATTATGAAGAGTTATATTCTGATAAAGTTGACTGCTTATTTTATTGCGATATTCCATATAAGGGTACGAAACAATATGGATCAAGTAAGAACTTTGATTATGACAGATTTTGGAATTGGGCTGAGAAGATGAGTGAGAGGAATATTGTCTTAGTCAGTGAGCATGAAGCTCCTTCAGAATGGGAATGTATTTGGCAACAGGAAGTCAAAAGAACGATTGACAATACAAAGCGAGTTAAAGCAGTAGAAAAGTTATTTGAAATAAGAGAATAAATATCTGGGAGGTGATAATTTGATAGAACCAAAGTCTTGTGTACAAGAATTAATATCTATGGAATGTATAGACAGAAGTGTTTTAATCCTATATCCATATGGACTTAGCAATGAACCAATATTAAAAGACAATATTCCCAAAATGACAAAAGTGATAAGAGAATATATAAAAGAGTCTGAGATGTATAGAAAGTGTGTAGATACAATTCCAAATCTTATATGGGATTCTCAAAAAATATCTATGCAAAATGAAGCTGATGAACATCAAAGAAAAGCTGATGAACTTGCAGAGAAAATGAATGAAGGTATCAGTCCTTATGCGTGGTATGTCAAAGGTAGGTTTAATGGAGAGATAGGTGGGTTTCACTATAATGTAGATAATATAGTTTATTTGGACAAAAAATAACAAGAATTTTTGGTTTCCTATGGAGGTAAAAATATGTTCAATAGATGGAAAGCATATCCTAAACATATTCCTAAAAAGCGTGGTTGGTATATATGCTCAATTAGATATGGCGAAGAACCAGGACAAGCATATATTATGGATTTATTTTGGGACGAAAAGACACTAAGATGGAAAGATAATAGACGATTAGATGTTTACAATACATATGAAGTATATGGATATAACGATGAAACTCATTTAAATGATAAAAGGATTTATAAGGACAATGTTTGCTTCAGAGATGATGTAGTTGCCTTTAAAAAATTACCAAAGATTTATAAGTAATAAGAGAATATAACAATGTAATTACAAAACAAGGAAAGGAAAAACGTTCACATGTGAGTAAAGCTGCGCAGCTACTAGGTGAACAAATATTGGCATTAAATATTGGATATTTAACATCAGATAAGGAAGATAATGAGTTATACACGCCCTATTATGCAACAGATCACATTATTAAATATCTTCCAAAGGATAAAATTATATGGTGTCCATTTGATGAAAACTGGTCTGCTTTCTACAACAGGCTAAAAGAGGAAGGATACAATGTAATCAGAAGTTCATTAGCTGAAGGTCAAGATTTCTTTAATTACGAACCTGAAAAATGGGATATCATAGTTAGCAATCCACCCTTCTCAATCAAAGATAAAGTCTTAGAAAGACTTTATTCATTCAACAAACCGTTTGCGGTTCTTCTACCGCTTAATTCCCTGCAAGGTAAAACAAGATATAAATATTTCAAAGATGGTATTCAGATTCTTAGTTTTGATGCAAGAATTTGTTATCACAATAAAGAACATATGGATTCTGTAGTAAAAGGTAGTCCATTTGCAACGGCATATTTCTGTAAAGATTTATTACCAAAGGATTTGATTGTTGAAAAATTGGTTACATATGAAAGACCATTAGGAGAATAAACCAATAGGAAAACCACGTTTCTTTTGGTTGTGAAAGTAGGTGAGAAAAATAACAGAATTAGAGAAGAAATATTACAAGCTTTTAATAGGCGAAACGTTTCATTGCTATGATATTACATTAAACGAATTACTGATTATTATGAATGCAGAACTTAATATAAACACATTATCTCTACAGAAATCAGGAAGACATAATTTTTATTGTAGAGTCGATGATAAAACCAAACAATATTATTTACGAAAATTTGGTTTGTTGAATGAAGATCGAGTAGAAACAGGAGAACAGAATGGGTAAATCATTAGAATTTGTAAAAGAACGAATTGCATCAGGTCAGTGCAATGGCATGGAGAATAATAAATATGAATCCATGATTGAACAGGATATACGAGAGTTATTTACGGTTATTACTTACACCAAAGATGGAACAATTTTAATAGATGTTCCTTATCTTAAAGGTGGCAAACCTTATTTTAATGTAATTATTAAGTATGATCCAGATGCAGATTTTGAATATTTCACAATGCAGCGTTGCAATTGTGATGGAACGTTTGTATTCTTTCAAGATTTAATGGGTGAGTGCATAGATAAAATGATTCATCTTAAAACCTGTAATGTAAATAAGGAGATTCCAAAAGATTTAACTGGATATTCTATCATCTATACTGTCGGAGATTTTGTATTGGCAGAAGAGTTTGGAGATGAATTTGCAACTAAAGAAAAACCTTGGATGAAGAGTAAATTCACTGCTATGTTGCCAATTAAGTTTGATGTAGTAAGGAATGGAGAATAATGTATTTTGATTTAAACATTGGAGAGTGGGAGTTTGAAAACGATTATGAAGACATCTACTTTCTGCTTCATTGTTTATACAATGCAAAAACTGAGTTATACGACAGAACTCTTACTGATATGAGAAGTAGGTATGATCCGACTGAAGCATTTATAGATGGCTGGAATAAAAGTAAATCGAATTGGTATTCCAGGAAACTATATGATAAATGTGTGAAGTGCATTGAGTTAAAAACAAAAAGTCGTTTTATACACAGATACTGGAAAGAATGTGTTTGGAAGTTTCAAAGTCTTTCTGCACAAGAATGGATAAATTTATATCAGCAGTTGATTAAAGAAAATAAATACGATAGTTGGATAATGAAATATATAGAAATTGGAGAATAACAATTTGAAAAACACACTATTAGATGTAGCTCAGAACTTTGGTAAGATGAGTGATTCAGAAAAAGTAGAAGTAAACGATAATGTCAGAAAGCAATTTGACAACATTATTCATGGTAATCCTCCGAAGACTGAGCGAGAAAAAGAAATTGATAAACTTGCAAGAGAAGAATTAGAAGAGTACAGACGAAAGAAGAAAGCTTTTTATGACAATCCTATCCATTGGAATAACAACAAGCGTAGAAGACATGGACTTCCTGTATTAAGAGGTAACGTTAATAAATGCCGTTTGAAAGAATATCCAGGATTTCATCCGTCTGTACGATTCTTTGGTATGATGGAAGATTTATTTGATGAGATATTGATTACAACTATGGAGGATAATCTAAATTCTTTTGTAGAAGTAAAAGATATAGCGGCTGGCGATGCGAAAGTGTTTTAGAATGAGCAAATAGGAGAATAACAGTATGAGAGCATATGAATTACGACAGTATGATGTAATTTCTTATTATCCTCCACAGCCACACAAACAGGAATACAAACTTGGAGAACACATTTCTATTAACGAATTAGCTGAAGCAATGTTTAGTTCACCTGCTTTAAGGTTAGATAGAGATAAAAATGAGGACAAGATGCTTCGAGTTATAGAAATAGAATATGTGAAATTTCCGTGGTGGAAGTTTTGGAAGAAAAGAAAATATGTTGAAGAATATCATTTAGAAGTAATGTAGGTAGGTGATAAATATGAACAAGAGACAGAAAAAGAAATTATTTAAACAGACACTTATTAAGGTTAGAAAACTACATCCACAGAAGGGTGATGTGATTTGTTTTCAATTTGATCCAGAACAACTTTATGTAGATGTAATAACTGAGTTTGAAAGGGCATGTCTTGATAATCAGATATTTGGTGAAGCAAATATTGCTATTGTTCCGTCAAATATTAAAAAATTAGATAAAGAAGAAGCTCAAATATATATTGATAAGTTGCAGAGTATTGTAGATCAGATAGGAGAATAAGAGCATGGGTAAAGTTGTAGATATGAGTAATTTTGATCCCTTACTTGATAATTTGGAAAAGTATGTGAATAAACAAGGGTGTACTCTCGGTAAAGACGCTGAGAGGTTACAAAAATTATTACATTCAATTCAGTATTGTTATATACATGGAGTATTAACAGAGAGTCAAAATGAATCAGCTTGTAAGAAATTTAGAAAACAGTTTCAGAAAGCTTTATATGAGAAATAAGAAAGAAGCATTTCCTGTTAATTTTGTCTAAGAGCATTTCTACACACGGTTTTCCAAAATAAAAAAGAGAGAATAACTAAATATAAGGAGGTATAGAACTTGCATATAAGAATTGTTGGTTTTAGCGACAGATATGATGATTATAAACTTCTTGGATATACAGAAGTAGAGAATATATCAGAAGTTTTTAAGACGCTAGATTATATGAGAAAGAACGAAATTCCATTAATAATCAATACTAATGATGTCATTGATACAGACGGAGAAGAATATTACATAGATAGTATTACAATGGTATTCCCAAAAGTGAGTGGTGAGATTGGAAGTTGTATTACTGTTTATATGGAAGATGTTTAGAAGGATAAAGATATGAAGATAGAATTAATCAAATTAAAATTCAATGATACTCATTCTTATAAGCATAAGCCATTTACATATTGCTGTGATGAAATTCAAAATGATAAAGCTATTGTATTTACAGGTGAAGATTTGGTATGCAACGATACATTTGGATTAGTAGTAAGAGATTCAGATGACAATATAATTCCTCAATTTTGTAATTCATACACAGAAACATTTAACTCTTGGGGTGATGAGTATGAGCAGACAGATAATTATCCAATTCAATTTTGCCCTCACTGCGGAAAGAAGATTGAGATTTCAGTCGTAGATGAGATAGATGTATCTGATAAGTATAATGAATTATCTAAGCAGCGTGAGGATTTATTGAAGAAGTGTCAAAGAACAGATAGTAAGAAGAAAGAAGCTGAACTAATAGAACAGGTTAGAAAGCTCGATAATCAGATTAATGGTTTCTATTTGTTAGATGAGTGGAAAGAGGATGTATATGTATAAACAAATTATTATTGCTAGAAAAGATTTAAACATGAGTCATGGCAAGCTCGCAGCTCAAGTCAGCCACGGCTCTATGGCATTTCTCAGTTGGTTTATTAGAAATAATGCCGATTTAGATGGTCATGTCAATGGTTATATTGACGAAGATATTCTTCATAATTGGATTGAGGGCGAATTTACAAAATGTGTTCTTCAAGCCAAGAATAAGAATCAGTTGCTAAAAGCTAAGACTATGGCAGAAGAATTAGGAATGGTTGAAGGTAAAGATTTTTGGCGAATATACGATAACTGTCGCACTGAATTAGAATCCGAAGAAGATGGTAGGACACTTACTGTAATTGGTTTTAGACCAATGGACAGTGAGGTTGTTGATCAGATTGGAAGAAAATATCATTTATATATGTAGAAATGGAGAATATTAAAATGGCAAATAGATTATTATTTGAGAAAGACGTAATAAAAGCAGTTGATAAACATACGAATGATGATAGTCAGTTAGATGATGATATTAGCTGTATTCTTGAAGAAGTAAATCCTGTCGTATTAGTTGGTTCAAAAGAAGCAATAGACAGCTTAAAGGTAGAAATTAAACCAGTACAGAAACAGAAACGAGTTGAACTATTCGAGAATGAAGATGTCGTTTTAGAGTAGCGTGGTAACAGATATTATTTATCCCTCTATGATAAGGAAGGAAAATTTCAGAGAGAAGTAACTATTGATGTGAAAGACGATTACAAAGTTGGACTTGGGAATTGTAAGTAAATTCATGTTTCCTTTGGTAACAAAGAGAGAATATTAAAGCAAGGAGGTAAGAAAAAATGTCGTATTGGACTTATATCAACGGTACAATAACAGTTCGTCCTATGGGTAGAACACAGCCTGAGAAGAGATATATTCTTGAAACAGTGCTAAATCATCTGCCAAGAGTAACAGGTTCTGAAGGTGACATGAATACATATATCATTCAGAAAAATGGTTATAACAGTTCGTGTTCATGTGATGAATTTGGCGAAGTGACAAATAATTTAACTGATTGGTACGGTAATAAAAGTCATACTAGAGGAGCATTGAGAACGCAAGACGAATATATCATTGTTGTAAATGCAGCTTTAAGAGACAGAGAATTTGAACAGACTTACAGAGAATTTATGAAATGGTTTGTGCGACTTTGTAAAAGAGTAGGCTGTGAAGATGTTCTTGTAGAAATCAAAGGATATGATAAGTCAACTGTTATCAAAGATAGGAATATTCAGAGAAAAAAGTATTCATTTAAGAGCGTTTTTGATGATTTGTTTGAAGATCCAAGTTGGTGTAATGACAACAAAGATGGATATAAAGAGCCGAACTGGTGTGAATTTATGATGTGGGATAGAGCAAAAGATTCTAATTATCCTATGACTCTTGCTTACAAATATTTCAACGATAAAGAAAATGATCAGGAAGTTGAGAGAAGAATGAATTATAGATGAACGATATAGAAAGGAATAAAATTATGAAAATTATTGAAACAGGAACTACATATAAGGTGTATGGTGAAGATTTAGTCGTATTAGACAATCTGCCAGCTCAGACATATAAAGTCGGATTTGGTCAATTCACAGGTTTCTTTTTAGAGAAGCAGCATGATTTAGAGATTAAAGAGGATAAAATCTACGGAGTTCACGAAGAAAAAGCAAATAAAGTATTGAACAGATTTGAGAAGTCACGCAAAAATTTAGGTGTAATTCTCAGTGGAGATAAAGGGATTGGAAAGTCATTGTTTGCAAGATTATTGGCTCAGAAAGCAATTCAGAATGGTATTCCTGTTATCTTAGTCGATGATTTTATTCCTGGCATTGATGATTTCTTAAATGATATTAAGAATGAAGTACTCGTGTTATTTGATGAATTTGATAAAACTTTCGCTAGAAGTAAAGACAACGATCCACAGTCAAAAATGCTTTCCTTATTTGATGGTACAAGTTCAGGTAAGAAGTTATTTGTTGTTACATGCAATAATTATAGGGATTTGAACGAGTATCTTATTAATAGACCAGGAAGATTCCATTTCCATTTCAGATTTGAGTATCCAACGGCAGATGAAGTAAAGGATTATTTGAGAGATAAGCTTGATGAGAAATACCATTCTGAAATCAACAAAGTAGCTTCATTCTCAAGAAAGATTAAGCTTAATTACGATTGTTTATCAGCTATCGCACTTGAATTAAATGATGGTGAAACATTTGAAGATGCTATTAAGGATTTGAACATTGTTAATACATCCGAAAGACAGAATACATACAAACTTACATTGTTCACAGAGGAAGGTGTTGTATTCAGTTCAAATAATGTAAAAATTGATTTATTCAGTGGAGAAAGCAATAATATTTGGATTGAGGACTCGGCAGACAATGGTGTTTATATTAAATTCCGTGGTAATAGTGCAGCATTTAATAATAAATCAAATTCTTTTGTTTTGCCAAATGATAAATTTAAGGTCGATTATGATGAAGATTACATTGATGAAAAGTTGAGAGATATGTACAAAAATCTTCATTATACTTATGCCGAAATTACTTTAGATTATGGTAATCGTATTCACTATAAGTTACTGTAACTTCGCAAGAAAGCAACATATCCTTGGATTATTGAGAGAATAATACATTGGAGGTAAAAATATGGATGATTATAAGAATTATATTGTAATTGGATATAGATATAATGGGTTAGGAGAATCTGCTGATCCTGATAGTTGGGATAATGTAAAATATGATTTTAATACAGAAGATGAAGTAAAAGATTTTCTGAGCAGGAATCCATCATTTTCATTTCATTTAAAAGCAATTTACAAAGTAAAAAAATTGGATATTAATTATTTTGTTTAAACATTAAAGGTTAAAAACACAAGAATCCAATCTTTCTTTTGAAAATTTTTAATCATATCTAAGCCATTCGGCTATGGGAATCCCAGTAAATAAGAGAATATTACAGTGTAACTAATAAAAATATTATATATAAAGGAGATTTTAAATGAAGAACACAAATTGGAAAGTGCCAGTAATTATTGGCATAGGAGTATTAGCAGTTATTTTGATGATTGTATTTGGTGTACAGAGTTCGCAGAATAAAGCTATTGTACTTGAGGAGCAGGTAAATACAGCGTCATCAGATATTAAGGTACAGGAAAAGCGAAGAGTTGACCTTGTATATAACCTTGCTGATTGCGTAAAACAGTATGATAAACATGAAGCTGATACATTGACAGCAGTTGCAGATGGTCGTGGATCAACAGGAGATATTGAGAATGTAACAACAGCTATTACAGCAGTTGCAGAAGCATATCCTGAGCTGAAGTCCAATGAGAACTATAAGACTCTTATGAATGAGTTATCTATGACAGAGAATATGATTGCAGAGTATCGCAGCAATTACAATAAACAGATTAAGGAATACAAGCGATATGTGAGAAAGTTCCCTACAAGACAGTTTCTTGGATTGCTTGGATATGAAGTACAGGAATATGAGTATCTGGATTACAATGCGCCAGTTGATGCTCCACAGTCGTTGTTCAAAGAGGATTAGTATATGAGACATGGTAGAAAAGGTTTTGATTTTGGCGATTTTGAAATAACAAAACGTGAAATCTTGGCTAGTATTTCTATCATTGCAGTTATGATTCTGTTTGGTATTCTGATTTCTTCCAAGATTTCAGAACACCAAATGGATAAAAATGAAATTTATAACAAAGCTGTTAAGATAGAAAGTCAAGAAATGTTCCAATACGGAATGGATACAAATGTTGGTAATGCGTTTATATATGGTGATTTGAAAGCAGTAGATACAGTTACATATCCTGAAATTGGTGGAGAATATATGAGTGTAGAAAAAGATGAGGAACACTACACAAAGCATACAAAAACGGTATATGAGTATGACGATGATGGTAATGTAACTGGTAGTCACGAAGAGGAATATTGGACTTGGGATTTATACGACAGTGATAACAAACATTGTGATAAAGTAACTTTTCTTGGAATTGAATTCGATTATGGTCAAATTTATAAACCATATGAGAATTATATTGACACGATTGATGGCGATTATCATGTTAGATATGTCTATTATGGTAGCAAAACAGAGTATACAGGAACAATTTTTACAAAGTTAGATAACCATACAATCAATAAGACGGAATTTTATAAAGATATGAATATCAATGATACAGTAGACCACTTACAGTCTAATGTAGGTGTGATTGTTTTCTGGATCTTTTGGATAATTTTAATTGGTGGAATGGTATTTGGGTTCTATTATTTGGATAATAGGTGGCTAGATTAGCAAGAAATTTTTCTTTCTTTTGGGCAGATTGGAGGTGTAAGTGATGTGTAAATTTTGTGAAGAGCGACAAAAGATTAGCTGGGAAAGTAATAGAGATATTTGTCAAATAGGAAATTTTTCTATTGACAGACATTATTATAATAACACATTATTTGCTGATAGTTCAGGTGGTGAATATGCATCGGCAATGTTAAAAATAAAATTTTGTCCGTTATGTGGTAAAAATTTAGAGGAATAACGATATGAAGGGAAATATAGAGGTTGCGACATAGAGTAGAACGAGGTGATTGATATTTCAGAGTTACATGATACTTTTGAAAAAATAAGTGATGCTACAAAAGTCTTAATAGTTGGTAAACAGATAGATGCCATAGGAAAAATGATAAGTGCAATGGCAGAAGCTCAAATACAAAATGAACTTGAACAAAAATATAAAGACTTAGGCATACAGGTACAAGAAGATCCAGTTACAAAGCTTCTTGAAACAATTAATGAAATGCATTTTGGTGATAATTTTCCTATTGAATGCCTTGAACCTCCAAAACAAGATATATCTACTCTTAAGAAGAGAATAAAGTATTGTAAGAATCCTATGGAGAAAAAGAAATTAGAGCAGGAATTAAATGCTTTATATAAGGAGCATAAAAGAAATAGGAGAACTGTATTATGAAGCTGATTAACAAATATGCAAATTCAAGATATTCAAAAATGAATGAATATTATTGTGGAATCACAACAGAATTGGACAAGCTTGCTGGACTTGATCCTAATGGACACTGGAAACATTATGTGCTTTGTGATTATGAGGATGGTTGTTTTCCTATCAGAATTCCAGGTGGAACACTTGGAAGTATTGAATATGACGAGAATAGTGTTATTACTAAAATTCATGTTTGTACTGATTATGTTGTAAAAACTTATCCTGATGATGTAAATGAACAGCTTCAGAAATTCGTTGGTCAGAAGATAGAAATGGGAGAATAACTATATGGCAGACAGACAAACCAAAACTATACAGTGGACAATAAATCTTCCAATGGACTTTCCTTCAGAGTGGGATGATGACATGATTGAATTTCATCTTAATGAATCAAGTTGGTGTTGTAGCAATCTTATTAGTAAACTTAAAAAATATGATGAGAAAAATGGCTGTATTTGTGGAATATGTGAAGCAAAAGTGGCTGAGAAGATAGAGAGCTTGATAAGTGAAGAGAGAAATAAAACACTTGATGAAGTTCTAAAGACTTGTGATATTGAATGCGGATTGTACAGTGGTGATGTTAAGAATCTTACAAGACACGCTTTGATGAAAGTGTTGGATGGATTGAGAGAATAATAGATAGGAGATAAAAATATGGATAATTTAACACGCAGAGAAGAAGTAAATCTTCATGAAGCAATTCAAAAATCATTCCCTAGAATTCTTATCAAGGATCTTACAGAGCATGAAAGAATTTGTCCTGTCTGCAATGGTCTTGGAATGAGAATTGAAAACAATGTTTATGGGATTAAAGGCGACAACTCTGAAGCTGGTAGAAAATATCTTTTTCCATACAAACATCAGGCTCTTTCGTTCTGTCAGAGTTGTTTTAATGGAGTGCAGCGGTTATGCCCGTATTGTGGACAGCCTTATAAAAATCAGGCTTATTTACATTGCGACTGTGAAGGACAGAAGAAAGCCGATGAAGAGGAGAGAATAAAGAAGTGGAATGAGAAAGTTTCTAAAGCAGTTCCGGTTGACGAAAAAGATGTAGACACAATGCTTTACTGTGAGGAATTTGACGAGTATTACGATACAGTTGACGATTTCTTTGATGATTATGCATGTAATCATGAAGAAGATGGTGAAGAAAGACCTGTGAGACTGTGGGTAACTTCTGTTGTGGAGATTTCTATTGATGCAGCCAACGTTATTGAAGATGCTTGTAGTGATTTACATGAAGATGCATATGAGCAGTGCGATGAGGTGTCTTTACAGAAATTATTAGATGATTGGTGTAAGGAACAGACAGGAACAACTACATATTATCCTTGTTTTAAGCAGTATGTAGAGATTGATTGGAGACATTATGAAGATTATAGCAGGTAATTATTTTGGTAAAAATATTCAGTTTGTATGTAGATGCTGCAACTGTATATACGAGGTTGAAACAAAGGATGATTGGAATGTTCAGATGGTATTTCCTGACTATTGCAGTTTCAAATATAAAGTTCCTGAATATGAAGTAGCTTGTCCTAACTGTGGTCATAGAGAATATCTTGGTTGTGACCAAGATGACTTAATAGGAACTGAATCTGAAAACTTACATTGTCCTTGGATTCCATTATTAAAGAAGAGAGAAGATTGGAATAGACGATATAGGGTTGAGCCAATAAGAGAATAAGTAATTGTGAATAAAATAGAAAGGATACAGAGTATGTATACAGAGCAGAACAGAGGTTTTACTGTGATAACAAATTTTGGGTGTGATTGTCATTGTAAATATTGTATTACAAAACATCATCCGATTTTACAAAATGCAGTAACTGATAAAAACAAAATAGATTGGGAGTATTTAGAGAAGTGTATTTCTGAATCAAATGCACCTACTGTTAATTTATCAGGTGGTGGAGATCCATTTTATGATTGGCAGAATAATATTGATTTTTACAATCATGTGTATGAACTGGCTACAAAATATGGAAAGAAGCTAGATATACATACTCGTATTCTTCCTACAGATATGGATTTGATTAAAAAGTTTAGAAAGATTGCTTTAAGTATTGAGTCTTATGATACAAAAGCAATGGAGCGATTGCAAGTCATATTACCTGAGATTGAGAAAACTACTAAGTTGAGAGTTATCAATGTACTAAATGAAAGAATGACTACAGAAGATTGTCTTGATTACATAAACAAAATGCACAATATTGGTGTTAAGCAGATTACGTTTAGACAGATGTTTGGTAATAAAAATGCATATCAGAACTTCTTAAAAATCAAAGATACCATCAATATTCCAGGTGTTATGTTCTTACCAGATGGTGAATATCATCATTACTATTTCACAACCAATAACAAGCTTTATCCATATTTCTTTGGTTATACAGAGAATGATAGAAAGGTGTGGATGAAGAAATATGAAGAAATTGAACAATATTGTGGTTGATCCATATCTTAATGATGATATGTGTATAGATCGCTTGGTTGAAAATTGGAAACTACACAATGGAATAATAATTGCATTTGATTTTGATAATACAATTTTTGATTACTACGACAAAGGATATAGGTATGACAAAGTTATTACTCTATTAAGAGAATGTAAAGATATGGGATGTACATTGATTCTCAGTACATGTTGTGACGAATCAAAATTTGAATTTATGGAGAATAAATGTATAGAGGTTGGAATTCATATTGATTACATAAATGCCTCACCACCTTATATCCCTTTCACTGGCAATAAAATCTATTACAACATTATGTTAGACGATAGAGCTGGTTTAAGTGCAGCTTATAAAATCTTATATGAGACAAAGGAGAGAATTAAAAATGAAACATTTTGAATTAGTAAAAGAGTATGCATATCCAAGTGGTAGTGTTTATGTTCTTTATAACAAAGAAAAGAATTTCTATATTGAGACTACTTCTATGCAGGACGTAAATACAAAAGGAAAATCTCAGGAAATCATTATGACAGATGATGCAGATTTGGTTAAAAAGAATCTCGTTCCGTTTGAGGAAAAGTGGCTTACAGCGATTAGTACACAGTACGGATGTCCACAGCATTGTCAGTTCTGTTTAGTACCAGAATTAGGATTCCACGGAAATCTTTCTACGGAAGAAATGTGGGAACAGCTTGAATTCGTATTTAATCAGCATCCACAAGTTGTAAAGAGCGACAAGATTAAAGTGGGCTTTGCACGTATGGGAGAACCACAATATAACTGGAAAAATATTTTACAGGTCATGAGAGACATGAAAACTTATAGAGATGGATTTACTTTCTTGCCTTGTTACAACACAATTCTTCCTAAAGTGAAAGTATTTGGTAAGAGTCCAGTTGACGTTCTGAAAGAAGAGGTTATGTCTGTAAAAGAGTATCTTGACGGATTTATGCACATTCAAATTTCAACAAATAGCACAAATGAAGATGAGAGAAAGTATCTGTTTGGTGGTGCTGATGTTGTAACTATCGAAGAGATGAAGAAAGAGTTTAATAATATGCCGAATAACAATAGACTTATCACTCTGAATTTTATTTGTGGGGCAGGATGGGAACTTGATCCAAACAAGTTATATGGTCTTGATCCGAATGTGTTTTGTGTTAAAATCACGCCTCTTAATACAACGACAGCTACTAAGGAGCATGGTCTTGAAGATGCAATTCAGTGGAATTGGGAGAATATGAATAAGATTAAAGAAAAGGTTGAGAGTTGTGGTCTAAAGGTAGTTGTAGATGTAGCTGCTAAAGCAGAATTACCATTATGTTGTGGTAACTTGGTTCAGGATTATAAAAAGAATAGATAGGAAGAAAGATTCGTTTCTTTTGAAAATTTTTACAGAGAATATAAGAACAGGAGGTAAAATTAAATGCATTATTGCGTTCATTTACTCACAAAAGAATTACCAAGTGAGAATAAAATTGCAGCAATTATGAAGCCATACAATTCAGAACTTATATATGGCTCAGATGAAGAAGACAAGCAGATTGATTATCCAGTTTTTACATGGGATTACTATCAAATCGGTGGCAGGTACAAGGCTGAATTAAAACTAAAAGTAGATGAAGAAGGATCTGCAAATAGAGAATATTATAATTGGGGCTATTATGACAGACAAGATAGAAACGGCAGATTATTTTTGTCAAGTCTTTTATCAACATTAAAAGAGAATATTACACCTAAATGGATGTACCATGAGGAAGATTGGTTTATGAATATGGGTTTTGGCGATGGATATATTCTTGTTGATGGAGCAAAACAAAGCGATGTTTTAAATATTAACAAGCTTGGATGTTACATATGTATTCTTCCTGACGGTTCAGCTATTGCAAGAGATTCATGGAATGGTAAAGATATTATCAAAGATGAAAAATTCGATGAAAAATATAAACAGGCTATAACAGATAATATGGATGGATTTATTACAGTGCTTGATATTCATGATTAAGAAGAATTATCGGTTTCCTTGGGAGGTGACACAAATGGAGATAACTAATCCAAAACAGATTGAAGAAAATCTTAAAACTGTACTTACATTAGAATATATGGGAATTCATATCGAAGACACAAAAGAGCAAGGTTTTAAACAATTATATTATTTCTCAGTGTCAGAAAGATCTACACTAAAAACCGAATCTGCAAAAGAACAGGCTGAAACAGCGGATGATTTAATTAAAGTTGCAAAAGCTGCTTTGACAGAGATGATTCTTGATTCGTGCAAATCTGAATTTGACGATGGTGAAGAAGATGAAGAATTTTATAGAGATGTAGAGAATAATATTTCAGACTATGTTTTGTTCTTTGCAAAAGTCAGAAAAGGCGAAGTGTGGAACAAGGAAATGGGTAAAGCTGCTGTTAATAAAGCAGTTGAGCCGTTAAAAAATCTATCGTACAAACAGGTTTAGAAGGAGAATAAATAAATGAGTTGTAAATATCCAAAAGAAAGTAGAATGCATTATGCATGTATTCTATGCAATGAAAAGAATGCATGTAAAAATACAATTACTTCTTTGCCTTTAACAGACTCCAACATTTCTATGCCAGAAGTTTAGCCACCAAAGAATGTTATTCCGTCTGCATCAGAAGCAAATAAGATGACAAACAATGCAATTGATAGTTGCACTACACAGCAATTAGCAGAGTTATCAAAATTGATTGGAGATGCGATTGCAGATGGCAAATTTTCAATCAGTGAAGATGGTTCTTTAAAACCTGAAACACGAAAGAAATTAGAGGAGCTTGGTTATAAAGTTGAGACTGGTATTCAATGCAATGAACCATATTACATTATCAGTTGGAGAGAGGTAGAGTAAATTTGGTTTCATATGATGAAAGAAAGGAGAATATTGTAATGAATAATATTGAAGCAATTGAAATTTTAAAAAAGGATATGGACAGAATTATAATATTAAATAATGGTAGAAATATAGAGAAGAAGTTCGATCTTTATCAGGCAGAAGCATTAGCAATTCAGGCATTAGAGAATAATACAAAGTAGGTGATTGTCATGGCTCAGTGGAATGAAAATACAGTTCCAAAATGTGACGTTGGAAAATGCTCGGATGAAGTTTTGACAACAGTAGAATACATAGGACATGACGGAAAACTTTATAAAAGGGTAATTAAAGCAGTGTACTTTCCATATCATCATTGTACTGTTGAAGATATGGGATGGAATATGTGTGATGGTGTTCTTGATAATTGGGAATATTCAGAAGAGGATGATTCATATTGGATTCCGCAAGGTTGGTATGAGGTGTGCGATTATTCACCTGATGACTATTCATATTTCACTATTACGGACAAGGTGATAGCATGGATGAAATTGCCAAAGCCTTTTAATAAAAAGTTAAAACAGTTAAGCGAAATTGAATTACCTAAGACACTAAACCCAGAAGTTGTTAAATGAGATAAAGTCACAGTAAATTTCGATTTCTTGTGAGGAGGTGAAATATTGGAGAAAGTAATTAAATATAGATGTTCTGAATGTGGAGAATTATTTGATGCACCTGAAGATGCTTTAGCTTGTGAAACAAGACACAAAAGAATTGAGAGAGCTAATGTGATGCTTAGGCATGGATATACATTAAAACAAATCAATGACGAGTGTGAGATTTGGGATTCTATACCAAAACATTTAGAGAATGTAAATACGGACAACTGTTTCAAAATCAGCTACTGGCAATGTTGTCAGCACCCTGCTTATAGAATTACTCGTATCTGTTTTGATGGAGAGGTAAATGTAAGAGGTTGTGGTTCGTGGAGTGGATATTATGGTGATCATCTTAAATTAAGTAGCAGTGACTTAATGAATCCAAGACCAAAGGAAGAGTTATTTATAGATAGTAGATATACAAGCAGATGGTAATTATATTTGGAGAATATTAAAGTGGAGGTAATTAAAATGACATTAAAAGATACAGTAGAAATGATGAATAGCAACGACTATAAGGAAAGGTTTAAAGCTGAGTATTATCAGTTAGAGATTCGAGTAAATGGATTGAAGAAGATACTTGATAAATGGGATAATGGAGAATTAGATTTTACTCCTACTTGTCCAAGAAATACATACAATAATCAGTTTGAATATATGGTTAATTATATGACTGTATTAGCTGATAGGGCAGCTATGGAAGGCATTGAACTGTAAAAACGTAAATTCGAAATTCTTTTAAATCGAAATAGAGAATATATAAGTGTAACAAGGCGATAGCCTAAAATATAAAGTTTAAAATTCAAAGTTAAAAAGGAGAGAACATTATGACAACAGAAAAGATGACAATTCACAAGGCACTTGCAGAGTTAAAAATCGTAGATGACAGAATTATTTCTGCAATCAATGGTGGTACTTATTGTGTAGCAAACAAGCATTCCAATGAAAAGATTAAGGGTGTGCCAGTTAAGGAATATGAAGGCGTTATGCAGGGCTACTACGACAAGGCAACAGACCTTATTAAAAGAAGAAATGCAATCAAGAGAGCAGTTGTTTTATCAAATGCTACAACAAAGGTTTCTATTAATGGTATTGAATACACAGTGGCAGAAGCTATTGAAATGAAGAATCATGGTGTAGAGTTTGATGAGAAGATGTTAGCCGCATTAAAGAAACAGTATGATAAGGCACAGGCTGAAATCCTCAAACAGAACGGTGATGACCTTGAAAAGAGAGCAGAACAGTATGTAATTGGCATTTACGGTTCTAAGGAAGGCAAGACTAATACAGATGATTTCGAGAAGACAAAGAAAGATTTTATCAATGCAAATTCATATGAGTTAATTGATCCTATTAAGATTTTAGACAAAATTAATACATTAGAAGAGAGCATTGCATCTTTCAAAGCAGAAGTAGATGCTTCACTTAGCACATCAAATGCTGTAACAGAGATTGAAATTAACTATTAAAGAGAGAATAGTTAATTAGAAGTTATTCACTGTTTACCGAAAACTTTAAACTACAACTCATCAGTCTTTTGCAGATATAGACTTATGTAAAGCTGAAAAAGAAATCTGCAAAATAATAAAAAATGCAAATTATTGAATTGATAAAAGATGATTAATTTATATGATTTGTATAATTTCAACTTACTACAGTACATAATTCGGCAAGATAATGGTGAAACCATTGGCTGATATGTATAACATCAAATATGAAATTATACTTTAATTATCAGATTGCCTACGATAATGATAGGTGTGTGCTGTAAAGTTTAAAGTTGTAAGACTCAAATAACAACGCTCAGAAGTTCAAAGTTTAAATTATGAGTCAAAGTTAAAAGAGTAAATAGTAAAGTTGTAAAGATTTATCAAAACCTTGATATACAGTTTAGCATAGTTGTATTTGGCTGTAAGCATCTGCAAGGCTGGTAAATGGTGAATAATTTTATATAAAACCTTGGGTGTTTTATGGAGTGTTTAAGCACTCCACTCTTCCAAGAGTGTGATTTATATGTTACAGGAATATTCGAGAGTAATTAACTTGAATATTCCATTAAACATCCAAGTGAAAGGTAATCCCAAAGGTTCACAAAACAATTGGATAGAGGCTATGGTTCTTAGCCGTTTATCAAATATTTTGATAATAAATGGTATTTTTTAAAGCCAATGAATCTGACATTTCTTGACAAGATTAAAGATAAGGAGAAGTAAATGTGTTCTGATACAGTAATTGCTTTATTAAGCATATTTGTAATATTGAGTATATTATTTGCAGGATTCTATATATGCTGCAAAGCGGATATTGAAAATATATCTATTTTCAATTCTATAAAGAATTTCGTTATTGATTTATTTAAAGATAGAAATATTTTAGGTAAATTTCTTTCAAGCGTTATATTTTTATTATCTATTCCAGGCATGTTATTTGTGTTTCTTTTGGCAATAGTGGAAGTGGTTATAAAGTTATTTATAAAAATATGGAAGTTAGGAAATAGATAAAACTTTATATAAATAAGAGAATATATAGTTAGGGGGAAGGTGAGAAAAATGCTAAAGAATATTGAAGATATTATAATTTCAGTAACAACAGATGACGAAAAATTAGAGACTTTAAAGCAATATGAAGATGATATCAAAACAGCGAAAGACATCATCAATGGTAAACTTACATATTGTGAGGAGTGCAAGGACTATTATCTTACAAAATCTTTCTTTTCAGAAAGAGAAACTGTTCCTACAAAGATTTGCGTGTATGAAGATCCGATTAATTCAGGTGGTAATGATTATGTAGATGGATATGCTGATATTTTATATAGTGTTTGTCCTAAAGGTCATAAGCATGTAGTTGATAGAAAAGAGAGAAGAAAATAAGAGAATATATAGTTGGAGGTGAGAAATATGAGTATGGTGAATTTAAATTTACACACAATTGTATTGGTTGTGTTATGTCACTTAATTGGCGATTATGTGTTGCAATGTGATTTTATTGCACAGACAAAAGGAAAGAATTGGTATCATTTATTTGTACATTGTGCATTATATTGTGTTCCATTCTTAATAGCATTCGGTTGGACATGGCAGTTGGCAGTAATCTTTATTTCACATCTGATTATTGATCCGTTGAAAGCAAGATGGAATAAGATTACATACACTACAGACCAGACATTACATTATATAATCGGAATGCTTTATCTTATTGGTTAATCAACCAACAATTTCCAATAAAAATAAAAATCGAATAGAGAATAAACATATAAAGGAGGAAAATTATGTTTGCAGAATTTGAAGATGATATACAGTTTTGGGGATGCAATATTCCGAATGAAGTGAAAATGGTTATAGATTCAGCAAATGAAAGTGTAGACAAATCATTTAATAATGAAGATCAGAAACAAGCTTATCATCTTGGCGTAGAAAATACATTGTCTGTATTGAAACAGTTACTTGATGAAGGGTTAAGTAGAGATAGCATTACATTTTATTATCCAAATGCAGCTACGACAGAAGAAATGAATATAGAAGATATTAACCAATGGTTAGAAACATTACCATATAAATAAATCACTGTTTCATTCGGATTTTGAGGAGGTGAGAAAGTGCCAACAGGTTATACAACATATATAAAAGATGGAGATATTACAACAGGAAAAGACTTTTTAAAGCTTTGTCTTAGAAATTTTGGTGTGGCTATTAATATGAGAGATGAGCCATTATCAAAACCAGTTCCAAATCAATTTGAACCCAATCCTTATTACAAGAAAGATTATGAGGAAACGGTAGAGGTTCGTAATAAATATAGACAAATGACTTTTGAGGAAGCGAAGAAAGAGCTTATTGAAAAGCATAAGAAAGATATAGAATCAACAAGAAAATCTCTTGATGAATATATTGCAGAAGATGAGCGATATATGAAAGTTAGAGATGAAATTGAAAAGTGGATTCCACCAACATCTGAGCATGAAAATGTTAAAAAGTTTGCATTAAATCAAATTGATATATCGCTAAATACAGATATAAGAGAATATTGTAATAAAGAATTAAGCAAAGACTTGGATGTTAGCGATGAAGCAGTTTATTCGTATATGAATGATATTAATGAATTTCATGAAAATGATGTTGCTAGAGCATATAAAAGATGGCAGGAAGAATTGAAGAGAACTGCTGATAAAAATATGTGGATGAAACAATTCTTAGATAGTTTAGAGAATATGTAAGCGAGGTAAGAATATGAGCTTTGTAGATGAATGGTAGCCTTTTATCAGAAAGAAGATAAAAATCATCAACTTTAGGTGGTGTCGATTGGAGGTATGAAAAAGGTGGAGTATTTTACGACAATTAGTTGTCTAATAATCATTCATATAATTGGAGTAATCATTGCTATTGTTATTCATTGTAGAGACGGAACAATGGGACATGCTTCAAAATATGGAGATGGATTTAGATTTGCAAAACCGTCAGATGTTATATTTCAAGATTGTTTACTATGGGAAATTCAATTAGTAATTCATACGATAACCTTTGTAGAAGATTACATCAACAATCAATTCAGTAAACATTTTCATTGAACAAATCAGTTCAAAAAATTCCAAAACAAGATGTCTCGAAAATTATATAAAAATCGAGACAAAGCAAGAGAGCAAATAAATGCGGAAAACATTTGTAGGGGTGGAAGAACAGCATACCCTTGGGTTTTTATACTCAAAAATCACTGATTATACATAGATGTTTATATAAATTAACTTCTGTGTTCCAGTCGCAAGACTGTTCAAATATAGTTATCAAAAAATTTTATTACATATTATAAGGAGGACATTTTTTAAATGGCAGAGACAAAGAAAAAAGGAAGATTATTTGATTTACCTGAGACAAAGGGTGCGTTCCAGTTAAAGGGAGTTGTATCTGGTATGGAGAAGGATACAGCATTTAAGGAGATTAAGACCAAGAGTGGCAAGCCTATGAGAATGCTTAATTTTGGTACAAGTTATCTTGATGGAGAGACATTATATGTCAATCTTCAGGGAATGGAGCAGGAGAATGTTTATTTCTCTAAGAGAGCTGAGAAGAAGGGCGAAAAGGCAGATACTGTAAAAGTACCTTGGACTGATAGATTCTCTTATAACCGTGAAGGCTATCGTATGATTGGTAAGAATATTGGTGTAAAGAAGAAGGTTGATTCTGAGGGTAAGACAGTTAATGACAAGAAGATTCTTACAGATTTTGATGCTTGTAAGGAAGTTAAAGAGAATCTGAAAGACGGTGCAAGCGTATTTATTCGTGGAAATCTTGATTATAGCAGTTTTATAGATGATAAGGGTAATAAGAGAACATCTACAAAACTTGTTCCAAATCAGATTTCACTTTGCTCAGAAGTAGATTTTGATGATGAGAAGTTTGAGAAGCAGAATGATTTCAACCAGGTAATTATTTTCATGGGAATCGAGCAGGAAAAGGATGATAACGATAAGCCAACAGGTAGATTTATTGTCCTTGCAAAGATTGTTACATACAGCAATATTGAGGATGTTCAGTTTATCATTGAGGATAAAGCTCTTGCTAAAAAGTTTAAGAATTCACTTAACACTTATAATGCAATTAAGGTAAGTGGACATATGGTTTCTTCTATTCAGACAGAGACAGTTACAACAGATGATGATGATTGGGGTGAAGAGGATAGCATGGAGAAAGTATCTGCACCTACAAAGAGAGAGTTTATTATCACAGGAGCAAAGGGTTCTTCAATTGATAAAGAACTTTACACAGAGGAAAATGTAACAGAAGCCATTGCTAAGATTAAGAATGCAAATAAGGCAGAGGAGAGTTTTGGTTCTGATTCTAATGACGACTGGGGAAGTGCTGATGGTCTTGATGATGACTCTGAGGAGGCATGGGATTAGTAATGTTAACTCCAACGCTACATTAGTTTGTGGCGTTGGAACATTCGGAAATGGTAAGCATAAAAGTAGATGCAAAAAATATGATACATGGAGACAAATGTTAAACAGATGTTATAAATTTGAAAAGTATAAAAATAATCATGTCTATAGTGATGTATCTGTATGCGATTTGTGGTTAGAGTATCAGAATTTTGGAGATTGGTATGATGAAAATTTTTATTCCGTAAAAGATGAACATATGTCTCTTGATAAAGATATTCTTACAAAACATAATCGTATTTATTCACCAGAAAACTGTATCTTTGTACCTAAACCAATTAATAGTTTATTTACAAAAGATAATATAGCAAGAGGTAAATATCCAATAGGAGTGGATTTCCACAAACAAAAAGGATTATTTAGAGCGAGATGTTCTAATCTCATTCTTGGGAAATCAAATATAACAATTGGTGAATATACAACAGTAGAAGAAGCATTTTATGCTTATAAAAATTACAAAGAAAAATTAATTAAGCAAATTGCAGATGTATATAGAGAATATATACCTGTGAGATTATATCAAGCACTATATAAATATGAAGTGGAAATAACAGATTAGGAGGAATTATTTAATGGCAAAAGCAAGAAAAGCGTCAGTTACACAGAGTAAGTTAGGTATGATTTTATATGGAGAGCAGTTTACAGGTAAGTCAACAATGGCTATGCAGCTTGCATACTTTAAACGTCCTGATGGAAAGCCTTTCAGAGTTTTATACCTTGATCCTGAGACTGGTTCAATTGATGATTATTTAGGTGACTTAGAAGCGAATGGTGTAAACCTTGAAAATATTTATATTGTATATACTCAGTCACTTGGAGAAGTAAGACAGTATATTGCAAAAGTTAAGAATGGAGAAGATTTCTATGAGCTTGATGATGACGGAGATGAGACAGACAATGTAGTTCTTGACGCAGATGGAGAACCATTTAGAGCAGATGCAATTGTTGTTGATGGTACTACAATTCTTAACTTAACAACAAAGCAGGGATTAGTAGAATTCTCTAAAAAGAGAAATAAGGTCAAGGCTGATAAGGATGGACTTGTTGGTGATGCCAGACTTGTTAAGATTGAGGGAGCAGGAATGGAGTTAAAAGATTATCAGACAATTAACTTCAAGGGACAGGATTTGATTCTTGATCTTATGGCATCTGGCGTTCACTATATTGTAACTGCTAGAGAGACTGATGAAAAAGAAACAATTAAGCAGTCTGATGGTTCAACTATGAGTGTTGTAACTGGTAGAAAGATTCCTGATGGATTCAAAGGTATGACATACAATGTTAAGACTGAAATTCGTATGTACAGAAATGAAGAAGGAACAGTATGTGCTCATGTTAAAAAGGATAGAACACACACACACGAAGATAATTCGATTATCGAAGATCCTACATTACTTGATTGGCAGTCAGTTATTGATAAGACAGCAGATAAGAAGGCTTTTGTAGTAAAGAATGACTTAACAAAGGCAGTTGATGTTGAGCAGGATATTTACAGCAAGGAGATTCTTGGTAAGGTCGGAGAACCTGATAATTCGGAGACAACAAGTACATCTGATAATGGTAATAGTGCAGATATTGAAGCAATCAAGAAAGAGATTATTGCTAAGAGAAATGCACTTCCACCTACAGAGAAGAAAGCAATGAAGGAAAAGCTTGAAGCAGCAGGACTCCCTACAGCATATAAGAATGTATCTGATGTTGAGATTCTTAATAAAGTATTAGCAATGTTTGATTAAATTTGGATTATGTAAAGGTAGGATTATGGCAAGATACGTAAAAAAGAAGGAGTCATGTCTTACAAGGATTTGCGGATGTTGTAACAAAGAGATGTATATCGGCAAGGATAATATTGATGAAGCAATTTACTATGATAAAAAAACATATCATAGTGAATGCTTTATTGATATGAAAATACAAATACATGCTCCGAAACTGATAAGAGAAGTTAAAACATTACCAAAATCAAATGATCTTTATAAGTATGGCATTGATATTCGTAAATACAAAAATGGTAATAGATATATAAAAAACGGAAAAGAAAAATTGCTCGAAGATTATAATGCTAAACGAATAGAAGAATACAATAATAAATTAAATTTATTTCAGCAAGAAAGTGATGAATTTAGAAAAGAATTTGTAAAAAGTCATGAATTCTTCGAAATAAAAGAAAATTCATACAAGCATTTTTCAAAGTCAATAGATAAACATTTAGTTTTTGAATTTATTATAAATACATATGATTTGACAATTATTCCTACTACAATTTGGCAAAAATTAGATGATATTTATAGCGGTACGTTCAGAGGAATGACTATTGGAATTCCACCATCTGATTTACTTGATATGTGGAAACGAAAAATAGATATGTTAAACGATTTAGCAAAAAAGAATGAGACGAATGGAGTACTTATGCAACCAGAACATCGGTTAACATATGATTTGTCTGTCTTAATTAACAAATATGACAGTTATTTAAGGTGGAAAGAAAAACAGAAAATACTTGAAACTGAGAAAGAAACAGAAAAATCACAGAATATTGTCAGTCAATCAATTGGTTATACTAACGTGTCCAAAGATAGTAAGGCTGATACAGATGATATTTCAGGCTTGGTGGATGATATTTTTGGATAGGAGATAATATTGGATAATGAACATGAAGTAAAAGACTGTAATGTGCAAGCAGAAATTCTATTTGTTGGTTCTATAGCAAAGGATTTAGACTTGATTGTAAATTACAGCACATTTATGAGAAGTAAGTATGATTTCTCTGATCCTGCGACAAAGTTCTTTTATGATAATCTTGAAACGTATTTTCTTACATTTTCACAAACATTAGATGAAACAAAAATGAATGTGTTTATGAGTCAGAATGAAGAACGACTTAAATTATATAAGCAGTATAAAGGTTGGAAAACACTTCAAAGGTTTATGACCTTGGCAGATGAAAATGATGTAAGAAATTATTTTGATACTGTTAAGAAATATTCATTAGTAAGAGAGTATGGGAGAAATGGTTTTCCAGTTGAGAAAATATTATCTCATAGGAACTTTGATAAAATGTCGCCAAATGACATTTATAGAATTATTCGTACAAAAGCAGATAAGATAAATACAGTTATTAATGCTGGTGAAGAAGCTGTTGAGCTTACCGATAAAAACTCATCTCAAATCGACAAATATCTTGAAAAGCCAAATTTCGGCTTACCTTTCCCTTGGTATATGTATAACGAATTTTTTCTTGGTCTTAGAGAGACAAAGGTTCTCTTTGAAGGCTTCCTTTCTAATGAGGGTAAAACAAGAAAACTTGTACTTTTAGCAGCTTATGTAGCACTTGTGCAGAATGAGAATTTTTTTCTTATGAGTAATGAGATGGATGAAGAAGATCTGCGTAGTTGTCTTATTACGACTGTTATTAATAACAAAGAGTTTCAAGAGTTACATGGCGTACATATTATAAAGCCTGAAAAAGAGATTGTGTTAGGTGTTTATCATGATAAAAATGGTGACATTATCAGAAGAAAAATTGATGATAATGGTGTTTATCTTGAAAGCAATGAAGATTACATAAAGAGAATAAAAGATACGTCAGAGGAATATTGGAATGTAAAAAAAGTTACAGATTGGATTGATAGTAGTGATCGTAAGGGCAAAGTTATGTTTAAAGATGTTGGAGATGATTATAGCCCTGAGAGAATTGAATTTGAATTGCGTAAAGCAAAGATGGTTCAGAACATTAAATATTATGGTTATGACACGTTAAAAGGTTATAACACTGATGATTGGTCACAGATTAAACAATTTGCAACTAAATTGAAAGAATTAACAAAAGAACTTCGTATGAGTGGATATGCAGTATTCCAGTTAAGTGATGATACGGTATTTACTGATATTTTTAGTTTGAGTAGTAATAACATTGCCAATGCAAAGCAGATAAAGCACGTAGCTGATATTCTGAATATTGGTAAAAAGTTAAATAAGGAAGAATACCATAAATATCAAGTTGTTTTAGAATGTGATTCTTGGGGTGAGCCAGTGACGGAAGATTTGGATTTAAGTAAACAATATTTTTGTATCAAACCAGATAAAAACAGAGCAGGTAGTAAAGACAAGATTATGTTATTTGAAATTGATTTGAACTTAAATATTTGGAGAAATATAGGTTATATCATTAAAAAACCAAAAAATAGTGACTAATTGGAGGGTGGCAGCTTGGATGTAAAAGAGTTGAAGAATTATATATATGAAAATAATTATTGTGAACAGATATTAGAATCCGTTGGTTGCCACCATATCAAATATCATTCAGTTGGCGCATATTGGACTGCTGGTAATCTTGATGGAGATAATAAAGGAGCAATTATTTTATATAATAATGAGTCCCTTATCTGTTTGAATAAAACTCGACAAATGATAAAGGGTAACAGACAAACAGATATTATTGATCTTGTGTGTTATGTCAAAGACCTTACATTTCCAGAAGGATTAAAGGAAATATGCTCAGAAATAGGAATGTCTTATTATCACGATTTTGAAGAGGATATTCCAGATAGTTTTAAAATACTGAAAATGTTAGAAGATATGGGTTCTAATATATCAGAAGAGAAAGAAAAACCATTACAACCTATTTCGGAGAAAATACTTTCGTATTATAAACCTTATGTAAATGATTTATTCTACGAAGACCATATAGATTATGAAACACAAAGAGAGTTTGAGATAGGTTTTGATGAAGAAACAAACCGATACACAATTCCTATTCGTTCTGAATTAGGAGATTTAGTCGGTGTAAAAGCAAGATATTTTGATAGAAAAGTACCTGATGGAATGAATAAATATATTTATTTAGAGCCATGTGCAAAATCAAAAATTATATATGGGTTGTATAAAACTCTTCCTTATATAAAAAGAACAGGAAGGATTTATGTTGGTGAATCTGAAAAATTTGTTGAACAAGCATGGAGTTATGGTTATCAAAATACTGGTGGTACAGGTGGGAAGGAACTTTCACAATATCAAATTGATATGCTAGTTAGACTTGGTGTTGATATAGTTTTATGTTTGGACAAAGATGTAAAAAAAGAAGAATTAGAGGAATTAGCAGAAAGATTTCCTGATGGTGTTCCGCTTTATTATATGTTTGATGAAGATAATATTCTTGATGAAAAAGAATCCCCAACAGATGATCCTATTAAATGGAAGCACTTAGTAGAGAATAATATATACAGATTAAGATAGGAAGGTGTGTATTTGAAGTATAAATTATATGAAAATAGCGACAATCATACTTCCAATGTATTAGAGGAAGTTTTAAGAAATAGAGGAGTTGATGATTATGAAAAATATCTCAACTTAGATGAAGATGTTTTAATTCCATACGAAAATTTGGATAACATGAATAAAGCAGTAGAGTTATTTATGAAACACTTTAATAACAAGGATAAAATTGAAATACTTGTTGATGAAGATCCAGACGGTTTTTGTTCAGCAGCTATGATGTATTCTTATATTAAGAAAATGAATGCTGATTATCCAGTTAATTACATATTACACACAAGAGCAAAGGCACATGGACTAGATGATGACATTGTGATATCTGATAATACAAAATTATTGATTATCCCTGATGCTGGTACAAATGACACAGAACAGTGCAGAGAACTTTCAGAAAGAGGAATTGATATACTTATTCTTGATCATCATGAGTCAGAAGAAGAAAACCCATATGCATTGATTGTAAATAATCAAATGAGTGACAATTATTCTAATAAGGATTTTTGCGGAGCAGGTGTTGTATATAAGTTTTTACAGGCTTTAGATGCAGAAACATGGAATGAATTTGCAGATGACTATTTAGATTTGTGTGCATTGGCAAATATTAGCGATGTTATGGATATGCGTTCATTTGAGACAAGATATATTACAAATCTTGGATTACTCAATATTACAAATAAATGTTTTCAGGCACTTATTAAAGCACAAGATTACAGTATAAATGGTAAGATTAATATTCACAATATCCAATGGTATATAACACCTATTTTGAACGGAATGATTCGTATCGGTTCAAGTGATGAAAAGGAATTGTTATTTAGAGCTTTTATTGAAAAAGATGAGTTCTTCGAATATAAAAAAAGAGCCACAAAGAATAAACCAGCAGAGACAATTCAGGAAAGCATTTATGATAGAGCTGCTAGACTTTGTAAAAATGCAAAATCACGACAAGATAAAATGAAAGAAAAAGGTGTAAAAGCCATTTCAGAAGTCGTAGATAATCTTCCAATTGATGATAAAGTTATTATGGTTGATGTATCTGACTTGCTTGATAGTGGATTAACTGGTGTTGTAGCAATTAAAATTGCAGAGCAATATAATAAACCTTGTATTCTACTAAAGAAACATTTTGATAAAAAGACAAAAACAACTGTGTTTGGTGGTAGTGCAAGGAATATTGATAATAGTCCAATTGATAGTTTTAAAGATATTGTTAATTCAACAGGATTTATTAATGGTAAAGGTCATGCAAATGCTTTTGGTATTGTAGATTTACCAGTTAATGATAAAGAAAAAGCAATTAATATGATGAACAGTATTCTTAGAGATACTGAATATGATTCTACATATCGTGTAGATTTTATCTTAGACATTAATCATGTCACAATCCCTTTAATTATTAAGTTATCACAGTTTGAAGATATCATTTGTCAAGGAATTGATGAACCTATGCTTGCAATAGAGAATATATCATTGACAAGAGATTGTTTTGAAGTATTTGGCAAGAACGAAGATACTATCAGTTTTATAATAAATGACATTAAGTATATTCAATTCAAATGTAAAGAAGGTAATCAGCTATATGATTTTCTTCAAAACGCATGGGATGATAATGATAGTATTACATTTAATATTGTCGGAAAACCTTCAATAAACGAATATAACGGTATTAGAACACCACAGATTATTATCGAAGATGTAGCTGTTATTAGTACAAATAGTAACGATGAAGACGATGATTGGTAGGAGGTGAGTTATGTATAGTTCATTACATAACCATACATATTATTCATTACTTGATGGATATGGTAGTCCAAAGGAAATGTTGGATAGAGCAAAAGAAATAGGGTTAAAGGCATTTGCTATAACAGAACACGGAAATGTATATTCCCATATTTATTTTGATCTTATTAAAAAAGACTATCCAGATATTAAAATGATATATGGATGTGAGTTATACGAATGTGAAGATATTGCTGTTAAGGATAAAGACAATAAATATTTTCATTTGATTTGCTTGATAAGAAATGAGCAAGGCAGAAAAGACTTAAATAAGGTTATTACAAAAAGTAACTTTGAAGGGTTTTATTTTAAACCACGATGCACAGTAGAAGATATTAAACCCTATGCTGAGAATTTTGTTATTTCTTCTGCTTGTTTAGCAAGTAAGTTAGCGAGAGAATCAGATTTCGAGAAGTGTATTGAATATGTTAATGAATATAAAGAAGCTTTTCCTCATTTCTTCCTTGAGATGCAGTCGCATTCTCATCAGGATCAGTCTTCATATAATCAGAAAATCTTAGAACTTTCAAAAAGAACAAATACCCCATTTATCATTACAACAGATAGTCATGCACCTAAAAAAGAAGATTTGTATTATCAGGACAAGCTTATTCAGATTGGTAGAAAAAGTAGCAATAACGACAAAAATGCTATCGAAAATAGTGAGGTATATGAAGGTTGTTATATGCAATCTGAAGATGAAATCCATGAAATTATGGATAGTCAGATTGGATATGAAAACGTATGTCTTGGACTGGAGAATACTAATAAGGTAGCAGATTTAATTGAAAATGTAGATATGCCATTTCAGAAACCACAGTTACCTACGTTCCCATTACCTGATGGGTACAGAGATAATAATGAATTCTTATGGCATTTAGTTAGACAAGGTTGGAAAGATAGAGGATACGACAATCTTAGTGAAGATGAACAGCAAGTAAGAAGAACTAGGTTAAACTACGAGATGGGTATTATTCATTCGATGGGGTTTGATGGCTATTTCTTATTTGTTTGGGACTTTATCAAAGCTGCTGAGAAACTTGGAATAGAGGTTGGTAAGGGAAGAGGAAGTGCAGCAGGTTCTTTAGTTTGTTATTGTTGTCATATCACGGATATTGATCCGATTAAATATGGACTCATTTTTGAGAGATTCTTAAATCCTGAACGAGTAGGACTCCCAGATATTGATACAGATGTTGGTAACAGAGATGCAATCATTGATTACCTTGTAGATAAATATGGAGAAGAAAGAGTATGTCAGATTATTAACTACTCTTATATTACTCCAACAGTCGCAATTACTGATGTTGGTAAGATACTTGGATTTCCATATAATCAAATGCAAAAACTTTCACAGAAATTTACATTCGATAAATGGGATGACTGTATGAAAGCAAATCAAAATTTACTTGCAGACAATCCGCAATATGCTGATTTGTTCGATATTGCAAAGCATTTAAGTGGTCGTGTTAAAACAGTTTCTATTCATGCTGGTGGTGTTGGAATCGTTGATACAACAATCAATGATTATATGCCAATGAAAATAGGAACTAAGGGTGAGCATGTAATTCAAGTTGATAAACATTATGTAGAAGATATTGGAATTGTAAAGTTTGACCTTCTTGGAGTAGCAACACTTAATCTTGTGAAGGAAATTAAGGATGATTTGCATTTAGATCCTTGGGATTATGATATTAATAATCCAGAGTTTGAGAATGATAGACCTACATATGAGTTATTAGCAAGTGGTAAGACCAATGGTGTGTTCCAGGTTGAATCAGCAGGAATGAAAGATTTGCTTATTCGGTTAAAACCAAAACTTGAACAACTGGACTTTGAGGTTATATCTGTCATCTTGGCATTATATAGACCTGATAGTATGGGGGCACTTGATGAGTATGTTGAAATGGCAACAGGTGGAAGTAGACCACCATCAATTCATCCAGATATGGACGAAATTTTAAAAGACACAAATTACTGTATGATTTATCAGGAACAGCTTCTTGATATTGTTAAGAAGTTTGGTGGAAGAACATATGGTGGTGCTGACTTATTCCGTAAAGCAATCGGAAAAAAGATAGTTGAATTAGTACAGAAAGAGTCAGAAATTCTTCGTGGTGAAATTGTAGCAAACGGATATTCTAAAGAAATTGCTGATAAAATTGCGAATGAATTATCACAAAAAGGCGGTTATCTATTCAATAAATCGCATTCATACAGTTACGCAGTTCTTTGTTTCGAGACAGCTTGGTTCAAAGCTCATTACCCAACTTACTTTTTCAAAGCATTGTTCAATCAGAATAAAGATAAAGCAGGTGCAATTAATAAGTATATTCTTGATGCAAGGTATTTTAATGTGGATATTATGCCACCGAATATCAATCATTCTGGAATGAATTTCACAGTCGATAAAGATAAGGTTCTTTTTGGTTTGTCTGCTATTGGTGGAATTGGTGAATCACTCTCTAAACAAATTATCGAAGAAAGAGAGAATAATGGTATATACAAATCATTTGATGATTTGATTCAGAGACTTTCTTTAGGTAAGGCATCTGTTATTGCATTGATAAAATCTGGTGCAATTCCTTGTAAAAATAAGCGTGAAAAACTTATATCATATCTTAAATCAGAGTATCAACCATTAAAATTCTCAGAAGTTCAATCATTACCTACCTATAAGAAACTCGAAGAAGATTGGAACATTAACTTAAAGAAGTACATGATTCCTTCATCTGGAAAACGAATTGTATATGACAAGGAAGCACTACTTACTGAATATAACAGATTGAAAAAGATACAGTTTGAAGAAAATCAGAAGGTAAGATTTCAAAAGTACATAGATGATAATAAAAAATATCTTGAAGACGAACAGTTTTGGGAATTCCAAACATTACAGGTATTTATCAATGATAATCCATTTGATGCAGCTTATACATTCTTGACACCATTTGAGGATGTATCTGATGGTGAGAAATGCACTTTAGTTGGAATTATAGCAAAAGTTCAAAAGAAAAAAGATAAAAATGGTAAGCAGTTCGCATATATAAACATCTATTCAAGTTTTGGACTTGTTGAAGGAATTGTATGGCATAGCCAATTAAAAGAATATGAAGATTTAGTAAAAAAAGGACAGCAAGTAGCAATTCTTTGTAAGAAAGATAATGAAGAAAAGGTAATTGTAGAAAGATTAAAGCCATATAGCAAATGGCTTGAATATGTGAGAAAGAAAGGAGTATCAGTCTAAATTGGATGAAGATGAGATTTATAAATTCACAGCAATAATTACATATGAGCAATACTACTCGGATGATTCAACATGGGGTGTGTTTGGTTTTTCAACAAAAGATGATATTCCATTCTTTACAAAACCTACAAAAACATTCGATTCGTTTGGTGATAATAATTCTGCAAATGATATTGATGATAAAAAGATGAGTAAGTTGGCAGGAAAGATGCAACATTTAGTTGTGGGTGGAGAATATGTAGTTAAGGCGAGATACAAAAAGGATAAAAAATATGGCGATCAATATACACCGATTGCCATATATGCCATTATTCCACAAAGCAGAGAAACGCAGCTATTATTTTTGAAGTCAATGATTCCTGAATGGATGGCTGATAATTTAATAAATGCATATCCAAATGTAGTTAATGATGTAGCGAATGGTACATTAAAAACTATTGATTACAGTCTTGTGAAAGGTGTTAGAGAAATTACTTGGAATAAAATCAAGGAAAAAATCATCAACAACTATCTCATTTCTGACATTATCTCAATGCTAAAACCAATTGGTGTCACTTATGCAATGATTAAAAAATTGCTTTCAGAAGAACCAAATCCAGTTTTATTAAAGCAAGAGTTAGAAAAAAATCCATACATCATGACAAAAATTGATGGAATTGGGTTTCGTAAATGTGATGATTTAGCACTGAAGTTAAAACCTGAACTAATTGATTCTACACAAAGACTTGTAGCTTTTATCCAATACTATTTCAAAGATCTAGGAGAAAGTAAAGGTCATACATGGTGTTCTGAAAAGATTTTAAGAGCAGCCATAAGTAATAACATATACGAGTGTTGTAATAAGGTTGATTGGTTATTAGAAAATAATGACTTTCTTCATATTGATAATGGTCGAATTGGTCTGAAATATTATTACGATATTGAGATGCAGATTTATCATTTGATTCTGAATAAATCTCAAATTGAAACAACAATCAATATTTCTGATGAAGCGATTGATAAAGCAATTAAACATGCGGAAGAAGAACAAGGATTTGATTATGTAGTAGAGCAGCTAGAAACGATTCATAAGAGCTTACATAGAACTGTTAGTTTGATAACTGGAAAAGCAGGAACTGGTAAAACGTCAATAATGCGAGCAATTGTTAAGGCTTATATGGAGAATAATTATATGATGACAGCTTCAGCACTTTCAGCAATGGCAGCTCAAAGAATTACAGAAGCAACAGAATTTCCTGCAATGACTATTCATAGAACACTTGGATGCCAAGGTTTAAATGATTTTACATACAATAAAGACAATCATTTGATTACAGATGTTGCATTTCTCGATGAGGGAAGTATGGTTAATGCCAGTTTATTTTTACATTGGCTTGAGGCAATTGGAGATAATACAAGAATTATTATTTCAGGAGATCATAAACAGTTACCACCTATCGGATTTGGTAATGTGTTTTCAGATTTAATTGAAATGTTTGATGATTCAGTTGTGAGCAAGTTAGTAAAACCTATGAGACAGGCAGAAAAATCAGGTATTCTTGTTGATGCAAATAAGATTCGTGAGAATATAAATCCTATATCTGAGAAGTTACAGCCACGAATTATTCATGGCGAGTTACAGGATATGTATTATATGTTCCGTACAAATCGACAGTCATTATTTAATATTGCTGTTAAGACATTTATTAAATCTGTTGAATCAGATGGAATCGACAATGTGGTTATTGCAGTACCTCGTAGAAAAGATTGTTTGAATAGCACCAATGAAATTAATAAGGTTATTCAAAATGAATTACTTGGTGATGTTTTAGAGAGTATTGAAGGTTTTGATACAACTTTCAAACTTGGTGCAAAAGTCATGCAAACAGTTAATGATTATGACAAAAATGTATTTAATGGTGAGATTGGTTATGTGACAAAAATCAGTGAAAGATATGATGGTAAGAAAAAAGAAGAATATTGTGAAGTAACTTACACTGATATTTTTGGAAAAGACAAAATCATTGAATACACAAAGAAAGAGTTAGCTGCTTTGGATCTTGCTTATGCTATGACAGTACATAAATTACAGGGAGCTGGTCGAAAGACAGTAATTGGTATTATTGACAATACACATCATCAGCTTCTTGATAACTGTATGCTTTATACATTGTTAACTAGAGCAAAGAAGAGATGTTTATTATTAGCTGAACCAGAAGCATTTTTACAGTGTATTAGAACAAGTCATAACAATAGAAATACTTGGATGATGTTAGAAACAGAGAATAATACAGTAGAAGAGTAATTTGAATTTCTGGAATTCCTATAAATAGGGCGTTTCAGAGACTCAAAAAGCCAAGGAAAGACGGATTTCAAATGAAGTCATATACAATATATAGTAGATATGCAAAACAATATACACAATATATAGTGGTTGCAAACACTATAATAATAAAGTAAGGAGGAAATGAGGTTTGAAGCTTCGATAAATGTACATTTACTCCTAAATAATAAGTGAAAAATACATATATAAAAAGTCCAATTAATTATATTGGAAATAAGTATAAACTAATTGGACAAATAATTCCACTATTTCCTGACAAAATAAATATGTTTGTTGACGTGTTTGGTGGAAGTGGAACAGTTTTAATCAATACAAAAGCAGAACATTATTTATATAACGATGTTAATCCTTATGTAACAAGTATTTTTCAAGGACTTGTCACTGAAGATACTGATGATGTTGTAAGTAAAATAGAGAATATAATAGCAGAATATTCTTTAAGTAAAACTAACAAAGAGGGATTTGAAAAGCTGCGAGATGATTATAACAATGGTAAAAATGATTGGATTACACTTTATACTTTGATGTGTCATTCATTTAATCACCAGTTTAGGTTTAATAACCAACATCAATACAATAGTAGTTTTGGTAAAAATAGAAGTTATTTTTCAGATAGACAGAAAAAAGATTTATATGACATGAAGAAAACTATTAGTACAGATATTGCGGTTGTATCAAAAAGTTTTACAGATATTGATTATTCTGATTTTGATGAAAATGATTTATTGTACTTTGATCCGCCATATTTTAATTCCGTTGGCAATTATAATGATGGTAAGAGAGGATTTGAAGGTTGGACAGAACAGCACGAAAAACAATTACTTGAATTATTGGATAAACTCAATGAGCAAGGGACAAGATTTGCATTAAGTAATAATTTAAAATACGAAAATCCAATGCTTGATGAATGGAAAGATAAGTACAAAACACATTTTCTTAAAGGCGATTATGTTAATTGCAATTATCATAAGATTGACAGAAGTAAAGATTGTGAAGTGTTGATAACAAATTATTAAGATTAGCAAGAATCGACAGTTTATTTGGAAGATTGGAGGTAGTAAATGAGAATAGCATTAACAGGTCATAGACCTCAGAGACTAGGATTGCCAGATGATGAGTTAGATATTAAATGGGCAAGAATTAGTCATTGGATTTTTAATCAAATACTTGATGTATCTGATGTTTATTGTGGTATGGCAAATGGCTCTGATATTTTAATTGGGTTAAATGCTTGTGTTATTAAGGAGAGTTACAGAATAGCTTTGCCAGAGTTAGAGAAGAATAGAAATTTAAAATTACATTGTATATTACCGTGTAAAGATTATAATTCATCAAATAAATATTACAGCAAGCTCAAAAACGAAGCTGATGAATGGATTGAATTAGCTGATGAATTTTATAAAGGTTGTGACAATATAAGAGATCAATATATGGTTGACCATTGTGATGTACTTCTTGCAATTTGGGATGGTAATAAGTCTGGCGGTGTTTGGTCAACAATTCGCAAAGCACAAAAAGCAGGTAAGAAGATTATTTACTGTCCAAAAGAGATTTTAGAAGGAGAATAATATAGTAACAGTAAACCATTATTTCATGTGGAGATTAGGAGGAAAGATATTGGAATAAGATATATGTGTAAAGAAAGAGAAGATAATTTAATTGACATCAATGTATATGGTCATGGATGTATGGAAGGACTATATAACTGTGAAGGCAGATTCAATACAAAACATGTTTTTAGTGATGGATTCAACCCCGATAGTGGTTGGTATCGTATAGCTGATTATAGAGTAAATGACTTGAAAGTTTTTAGGAAGAAAGGAATTAATATTACATACGATGATAGTTGTAAATACGTTAAAGAATTAGTAGAAAATAATAAATAAAAATTCACAGTAAACTAAACTTTCTTGCGATTTAAAAAAGGAGAGTAAAATGAGCGCAGATAACGGAATTTATATTTTAAAGACAAAAGATCAGTACAGAGTGGCACATCTTTGTGCTATTGATAATGTAACATGGTCAGTAATTGACGGTGACTGGTGTACTGATATGAATAAGAGAGGAAAACTTGTTCCAACTAGAGTTGTTGAAATGTGGGGAAATTGTAAATATACAAGAAATGAAAACAAAGCATTTGAAATTGCACACAAATGGGCTAGTAGCCTTCCTATATGTGAATATGGAGTGAATGTTATTACATACAACAAGACATGGAAACACATTGTAGAAGATGCAAAAAAGTATGCAGAAAAAGAAATTTATTTTATTAACAAACAAGGAACAGACGAAAAAAATGAGTGGTATAAGTGCCAGTTAGAACGCTTGCAAAAAATTATTAATGGAGAATATTCATAAATATAACTTATAAGCTATAATATAATATGCTTCGCATATCTTAGAGCAATTCGCTCATTATTCCACAAGGAAAAGAGAATAAATAATCAGGAGGTGAACATATGGTTGATATGGTTGCAGAACCAGTTTGTTTCAAATTTATTATCAATACAAAGAAAAATAAAACATTTCAGATGGAATGGTATGTTTATTATCATGATTCCAATACACAAAAAATTATTAAATGGAATGTATTTAATCATGGTACTTTTGCAGAAAAAGTTAATAAGTTATTACAAGAAAATTTGTCAAGAGATGAATTTGCAGATGGTTTAAAAAAATATCTTATGTATTATTTTTGGTCTAAATGTGAATATGAAATAATTTTATCACCTTGGACTGGACAAGCAGATGATATTAAGATTGATGTTTATGACCAAATAATGATGAATTTTGATAGGTTTGTTGATTATGTTTGGCAGTTTACAAAATAAAAAAAAATGTTTATTGTGGTTGGTATAGAAATACAGTTGTTAAACAACGACCTGTAATAAAAAAAGATTTTGTGTTTCAAATAAAATGTTTGGAATGTAATGGCAGTGGAATTTTCGATTGTGGAATTAAAGAAGAAAACGAAACTTGTGTTTCTTGTAATGGAACAGGGAAACAATATATTGGAACAATATAACATAATAAATGATTTTTTCATATGAAAATACATTAGGAGGACTAAAATGAAACAGGCGAGTATTCCATTATATATAAGGTTTGGTGAAATACCAACTGACGAAATAAGTGAAGTGCATAGAGGAGATTCAGTAATCAGAGAGGAAGGAGGAGTGTCTGTATGGAGAGCAGTTGAGTCTAATGGATTGTATTATCCTATACTCCCAGAAAACCCCAATAAAAATGCAATAGCGGATTATTTTGTTTTATTATTGGAAAGTGATAAAAGCGTTTATTTAGTAACGGGAGATGAATTGTTCATTGAAGGTGCCGACAGAGAACCTTTATTAAATAATGTAAAAATTATTAAAGAAATCACAAAATATTATAGAAAATAATTTGAATAAAAATATAGGAGGACAAAATGGGGACAATCACAATTTTACCAGAAACAACAAAGAATCCAATAACGCTAATGGGACGAAGGGCAGGATGTTGTTGGAATGCAAATATTACAGATGATGAAAAAAATTATAAGCGTGGTCTTGATTGTATCAAATCAGGTCATGGAAGAGTAATGGAATATCCAAATGTTGAAATGATTATAGATGGATATTCGGCAAAAACAATCCGAGAATATTACACTCATATTGTTGGAGCAAGCAGATTGCAGGCAAGTACAAGGTATATTGATTATTCTAAAGGAAACGGATTTGATTATGTAACACCACAATCAATTAGTAACGATGAAGATGTTGCTGCAACATGGCATAGTGTTATGAGCTATATCAATACTAATATTCAGCATCTCATTAATAACGGAGTACCAGTCGAAGATGCAACAATGTTACTCCCATTAGCTTATTGTACAAAAATGGTAGATAAACGTAATCTCAGAAGTCTTATTGAAATGAGTAGAGTTAGAATGTGCAGTCGTGCTTATTGGGAGTATAGAGAGTTATTCAAAGACATTTGCAATGCATTAAGAGAATATTCAGATGAATGGAAATGGATTGTAGATAATCTTTTCCATGCAAAATGTGATGAAGTTGGATATTGTACAGAAAGCAAGTCGTGTGGTAGAAAACCAAAAAGAAAGTAAATGTAATTATTACATGAGAAAGGACTAAATTATGCAGTTTTTATTATCAGAAGAAGAAATGAAACAAGGCTTTCCTCTGCTTTATAGTTATTCGACAGAGCTTCCGATGGAAGAGGCTTTTGATGAAGAAAAGAATCTGAATAACCAAGGATTCTTTACATATATGGAAGATATAGGACGAGGACAGTGTAAAATTACAGTATTTATTAAAGATAATTAGGAGGGATTGAATGAACAAAAGCGATATTGCAGAAAGAGTGAAGCTACTCAATAAAGCTTCAGAAGCTTATTATAATACAGGACAGCCTATTATGAGCGATACTGAGTTTGATAGTAAACTTGAAGAATTGAAACAATTTGAAGAGGAGACTGGAATTGTATTAGCAAATAGTCCAATACATAATGTCGGAGCAAAAGTATTAAACAACATAAAAGAAGTAGCACATAAAACACCAATGTTGTCACTTGAAAAGTGTCATAGTGTAGAAGAAATTATTAAATTTACAAATGGTCACAATTTAGTAGCATCTGTAAAACTTGATGGTCTTACTGTAAGACTTACTTATAAAGATGGAAATTTGATTTTAGCAGAGTCTAGGGGAAATGGTATTGTCGGATCTGATGTAACTGAACATATTAAGCAGTTTACAAATGTGCCATTACATATTAATAAAGAAGGAACTTATGTAATTGATGGCGAAGCATTGATTAAGTTAGATGATTTTGCGGAAATTAATAAAAATGGAGAATATAAGAATAGTCGTAACCTCGCAGCAGGTACATTGTCAAGTCTTGATACATCAGTGGTAAAAGATAGAAAATTATCTTGGTACGCTTGGGAAGTTGTTGAAGGTTATAGAAATAATTCTTTTTCTGAAACACTAATCAATGCACAGGATCTTGGATTTGACGTAGTTCCATTTGCTAATTTGTCATTGACTTTAATGTCTGTTAATGAAGCTATTGATTGTTTTTTAGACATAGCGAAGGAGAAATTTCTTCCTCAAGATGGCGTGGTATTTAAGTTTGATGACATTGAATATGGTAAATCTCTTGGTAATACTTCTCATCATTTCAGAAATGGTATTGCTTATAAAGTGTTTAACGATTCAGTAGAGACAACATTAAGAAACGTAGAATGGAGTTGTGGCAAGACAGGTGTTTTAACACCAGTTGCAATTTTTGATACAGTAGATATTGATGGTAGCGAAGTTAGTAGAGCATCACTACATAATATTTCCGTTATGAAACAACTTATGAGAAGAATGTGGAAAGGACAGCATATTGGAGTATACAAAGCTAATCTTATAATTCCTGCTATTAGATGGGCAGAAGAAATTAATAGTATTGAAGATTTAATAGATGAAGTAGAGTTTTTTGAAATTCCAAATAAATGTCCTATTTGTGGTCAGTCTACTGAAATTGTAAAAGAGAATGATTCAGAAGTTCTTATGTGCGGAAATCCAAACTGTAAAGGTAAGCTTTTAGGTAAGTTGGTTCACGCAGCAAGCCGAAATACATTGGACATCGAGAATTTGTCAGAATCAACTATTGAAAAATTCATCAATCTTGGTTGGTTAAATTCAATTAAGGATATTTATCATTTATCAGACTACGAAAATGAAATGAAAGTTTTAGATGGTTTTGGTAAGAAATCGGTTGAAAAACTTCTTAACTCTATTGAGAGATCACGCAATACATCTTTAGAAAGATTTATCTATAGTTTATCAATTCCATCAATCGGAAAATCAGTAAGTAAAGATATCAGTAAATTATGTGAAGAGAATTTTAATAATTTTATTGGTTTGATGAAATCTTCACCAGAAAAATTATTAACCATTAATGGTTTTGGTATTACGATGATGAACTCAATGACGAAATGGTGGTATGAGAATTCGTTGTGGGTATATGAATTATCAAAAGAGTTTACTTTTGAAACACCTAATGTAGTATTAGAGGAAATTCCAAAAACATTAAATGGTAAAACATTTGTTGTAACAGGTTCTGTCAATCATTATAAAAATCGTGACGAATTGAAAGCCGATATAGTTACTCATGGCGGTACAGTAGTAGGATCTGTAAGTTCTAAAACATCTTATCTTATTAATAACGATATCAACTCAACATCATCTAAGAATCAAAAAGCAAAATCTTTGAACGTTCCCATTATCTCAGAAGATCAATTCTTAGAAATGATTCATTAATCTTTGTTTTCAAACAGAGAATATATCTATGTAATAAATCAAACCAAAATCCATTATACAACAGAACAAGGAGAAACAATGAAGAAACGGTTAGCAATTTTAGCATGTTTATTTGCTGTATCTTTTCCTGTCGTCCCCGTTTGGGGACAGGATAGCAGCATTTTAAAAGACAACTTAGTAGCAGGTGTAACAGAAGATATGACTTTTGTTATAGAAGAATCTATTTCTAAAGCACAAGTCGATGTTATATCAAAACGACAACTAGATAAAATTCAAGAAGCTGTAACAAAAATAAATGCTTTAGATACTTCTGATACAAAAGAATGGTTTAAGAATTATAAAGAAATTGAACAAGAATACTCTGTATGGGTTGATCCTGATGAGTCTATTTATGATTATTTTAATTCATATGAGTTAGAATTGTTATTCAGAATAGTAGAAACTGAAGTGCGTGGAGATACATATTTTGACGAAAAGGTAAATGTTGCAAGTGTGATTCTAAACAGAATGGAACATGACGATTTCCCAGAGTCAATGCATGATGTTATTACACAATATCCACAATTCTCAAGTTATACAAGTGGTGCTTATAAAAATGTAACTGTAACAGAAACAACAATATTGGCTTGTGAATATGCATTTCAGTTTGGAGATACAACGAATGGGGCATTATATTTTGATTCAACTAATGGTAATTCATGGGCTGATAAAAATAGAGAATTTTTATTTAAAGATAGTGTCGGTCATAGTTTTTATAGATAAGGAGAATTGATGCTGAATAGAGAAAAATATGCAAAAGAGATTATTGAAATCGCGTGCAATGGGGGGAACATTGCCGTCGTTAATGGAAAGCTGGAAAATTGCAGAAAAACACAGTGCAACGAGTGTAATTTTAATGGCGGCACAATAAGAGATTGTGAAATAAAGACGAGAAAATGGGCGAACAGCGAATATGTCGAACCGATTGAACCGCCGGTTGATTGGAATAAAGTTCCAGTTGATACACCGATTCTTGTGAGACATAGCGAATCCTGTGTATGGGATCGGAGATACTTTGCAAAATACAACAACGGATTAGTGTATGCATGGAAACAGGGCACTACATCATGGAGTGCTGAAGATCCGGCATATGTATGTGATTGGAAATATGCAAAATTAGCGACAAATCAGATAAAGAAGGAGAATAAAACAATGAAAACAGAATTTACTTTAAATTTAGACAGTCTTACAGACTTAAATAATTTTGTAATGGAAATCTCATCACAAATTCCGTGTGATGTTGATGCAAAATATGGAAGACAGGTTGTAGATGCAAAATCTTATCTTGGATTAGTCACGATTTCTATTCATCCTGTAACGGTAGTAATTAATACCGATAATGAGGATTATATTAAAAGATTCAACGAAATTTGCAGCAAATATAAAATCGTGGAGGAATAAACATGAATTATTCGCAGGTTATTGACTTAGACAGTATTAGAATTAGTGACTTCTTAAACGGAGATTTTACGGAAAGTAAAACGGCTGTCATTGAAGATGGACATATTATACAGATTTTAGATGAAAGGTGGAACTTGTAATGCTTATTTTAATGGGAAGAACCGCATCTGGCAAAACATTAGTTAGGGACAAACTTGTAAAAAACAATGGATTTAATAGTGTCGTAACTTATACTACAAGACCAATTCGTAAAGGTGAAATTCCTAATGTTACATATCATTATATTTCAGAAGAAGATTTTTTGCAGAAAATCGAAAGTGGATTTTTTGCAGAATGGAAGAAATACATTACCACTGAAGGTATTTGGTATTATGGATCAGCAAAAGAAGATTATGAAAAAGCAGACGAAAACTCTGTAATTATTCTTACACCTAATGGTATCAGAGATATTCAAAAATTAGGATATGATGTAACTGTTATTTATTTATATTCAAATATTTCAACTATCAACAAAAGATTAGATGTTCGTGGAGATAAAAAGGAAGAGGCTGAAAGACGTATCAAAACTGATATATCAGATTTTAAAGATGCAGAAAGTCTTGCTAACAGGATTGTTTATAACAACTTTGATGAGAATATTGATGACGTGGTAAATAGCGTATTGTTTCATTATAGAAAGGCGTACAAATGAAAAATGATGGCTTAACAATTTATTTAGCTGGTAAAATGGCAGGATTAAGTATAGAAGAACAAACAACATGGAGAAAATTTGTAGCAGCAGAATTGGACAAATATTCAGATATGGCAAATTATAAAACTAATGTTATTTCTCCATGTGATTATTTCAATTTTGAAGAACCAAGATACCAAAACGAACAGGAGGTTATGAAATTTGATCTAAACTTAGTTCGTGGCAGTGACATTGTTATTGTAAATACAAATGGATTAAATACAAGTATTGGATCAGTGATTGAAGTATACGAAGCGTGGAAAAATAATATTCCTGTGATTGCTTATGATGAACGAGGGGATTATAACTTAATCCACACATGGTTAAAATGTTGTTTTACAAGAGTTGAATCGTGCGCAATGGATATGTGCGAATACATAAAGGATTTTTACATGAGATAGGAAGAGGGTGAGTGAAATATTTCTTAATGGATTAAATACAAGCCATATGGTTGCAAGAGAATTGTTATCTAAACCAGATGAATTTATAACAGTAACCGTTGGAAATAGAGAATATAGTATTAGTCATACGAAAATGATAAAAACACATGCAAATGTTGACGATGGTGTGATGCACAAAACATTGGTGTGTGAAGAATTAGAAGGAAACATTGTGAGGTAAAAATATGGATAATTATAAGATGTCAGATGTTAAAATTGATTTTTTGACAAAACATAATAGGAAATTACTTATTGAATTAATTTGTAATGAACAGACTCATATAATAGTAAAAGATCATACTAAATATGAATCTGATAGGTACAAAGAATTAGAAGCCTTAAAGGTAAAAATTAAAGATATGTGAGGTAATCATATGCCAGATATTACAATGTGTAGTAGCGAAAATTGCCCAATGAGAGGTAGTTGTTATCGAAGTAGAGCCAAACCTGATAAGTTACAGAGTTGGACAAATTTTGAATATTTTTGTAATGAAAATAGTGGATTCGATGAATATATAAAATACAATAAGGAGCGTAAAAATAATTGAGTACATATGAAATCACATGTGTGACAATTTTAATATTTCTATTTGTTGGTTGGATTCCAATTAGAATGCTGTGTGATGGTATTAAAGATATAATTCGGGAAATTAACAAAGGGAAACAAAATTATAACAAAAGTAAAGAGGATGATACGAAAGGTTGATTTCAAGTGGAGGTAAAATAAATGTTAGTAAAGCAACCTAATGGATTGTATTGTTTCTACGATGGTATGTATGATGTACCTATAAAATGGAATATTACAAAAGAACAATATATTCATATGGCTCTAAAGAAAGCAAGAAAAGAAGCTCTGAGTAGCTTAGAACATGCTGAAGATATTAAAATGGTATATGACGGATTTTTACCTGATGATAACATGTCTGAGAAACAATTTGACAAATTTCTAAAAGAAATTGGCAGTAATGAGACTTATGAAAATATTCATAAATATGATTGGGATTGATATGCCGATTAAATTACATTAAAGGAGAAATAAAAATGAATATTAGTAAAGCAGAATATGAAGTCAAAACAACAATGACAAATGATTTATTAAAAGCAGAAGAGTATATCAATACATTGGGCGTTGCTACAAGAAATCCAGATAACGATGATGAATTCAGAAGTATGTACGATGTGTTGAGTGACATTGTGACAGTATGGAACAATAATCCAACCATTGGCAAAGATGTAGAAGAGTTCTTAGCTGGTAATCCTGAGACTTCTGACGAATTAGATGAATTTCTAAGCCACTATAATTTGGATGGAATTATGAGAAACAGATAGGAGGATATACATATTGACAAAAGTAATTAAAAGAGATGGTCGAAAAGTTGATTTTGACCGTAACAAAATTATAAAAGCGGTTCTTGCTGCTTTCGATGAGGTAGATGGTGAAATTACACCAGAAGCAAAAAGAAAGGCTACAGTAATTACAAATCACATTGAATCATTAAATAAGAAGTCTATGAATGTTGAAGATATTCAGGACATTATTGAAACGATGCTTATGGATGGCAAGCGCAAAGATGTTGCTAGAGCATTTGTGATTTACAGAAATGACAGAACGAGAGTGCGTGAACAGAATACTAATCTTATGAAGTCTATCAAAGAAAAACTTACAGCATCAAACGTTCAAAATCAAAATGCCAATATTGATGAAAAATCATTTGGAGGTAGAGTTGGGGAGGCAAGTGATACTGTGCTAAAACAGTATGCATTAGATAATTGCATGTCAGAAATGTCAAGAAATAATCATTTGAATAATGAGATATATATCCATGATCTTAACTCATATGCCGTTGGAATGCATAACTGTCTCAGTATTCCATTTGATAAATTACTTGCCAATGGATTTAATACAAGGCAAACAGATGTAAGACCTGCTCAATCAGTAAGTACCGCATTTCAGTTGGTAGCTGTTATATTTCAGCTACAGTCTTTACAGCAGTTTGGTAGATTATCTGCCTGTTAAACTTTTTCTATTAATCAATAGGGTACATATATACCAAACAAATGTTATATGTGCTAACGGGGAAGCCTAAACTTATATGAGCATGGTAATCCCGTGGGAAAATAATTATTAGTATCAATAGCCATGGAGGGCTAATGATAATTTATAAAATAACAAATAAAATCAATAATAAAATATATATTGGACTAACAACTTGTTCTTTAGAATACAGATGGTCAAGACATGTAACAGAGAGTAAAAATATAAATAATACGAAACATTTGTACAAGTCAATGAGAAAATATGGTATTGAAAATTTTAAAATAGAAGCCATTGATGAAACAAATGATTTTAAAGAACTGGGAAAACTTGAAAGAGAATATATTCGTAAATTCAACTCTACGAATCCTAATATTGGTTATAACTTAACTTATGGCGGCGAATCAAATCAATATGACGGGAATCCTAGTGCAAAATTGACCATTGAAGATGTAACTCAGATTCGAGAAATATATGCTATGGGAGAATTAAGTTTATCCGATTGTTGGAAAATGTATTCTGATAAAATGTCTTATTCAGGATTTCAAAAAGTATGGGATGGACAATCATGGCAAGGAATTATGGATTGGGTTTATTCTAAAGAAAATATTACTAAACATAATATGCAAAAATCTAATCCTGGATGTAAAAATGGAAATGCACTATATTCAGATGATGAAGTAATAATATTTAGAAAGTATTATGTTAATCATACATTACAGGAAACATATGATAAATATGGTAATAAATCAAATTCAAAAGTTAGTTTTAGACAAGTATTGGATAGGACATATTCATATTTGCCATTTTATAAGAAAAATAAAAAACAATGGATTTTAAATGGAAAAGTTATTGATATTAATAATTATAAACCTGTATCGACTATCTCCGAATCGGGAGAGTAAGACTGTTATTGATACACAGTTTGAAATGGGTTTTGCAAGAATTATTCTTGTTAAGATATAGTCAGTCCCTATAGAAATATAGGACGAGACGGGAGTCTCAGCAACTCATCTTGATTGGACAATGATTCCATATGTAAGAAAAAGTTTTTATAAACATTACAAAAACGGATTAAAATACATAAACGAATCTTTAAATCCTTTATATAAAGAATTTACAGAAAGAATGAATGATACTACACCAATTAACGAATACACAGATGCTGCACCAAAGGCTTATCAATATGCTATGGATATGACAGAAAAAGAAGTATATCAAGCAGTAGAAGGTCTTTATCATAATCTTAATACTCTTCAGAGCCGTTCAGGTAATCAACTCCCATTTACTTCAATCAATTATGGAACATGTACAGAACCAGAAGGTCGTATGGTAACTAAAGCATTACTTGATGTTTCTATTAAAGGTATCGGTAAGTTACATAAGACATCAATTTTCCCATGTGGTATTTTCCAATGTATGAAAGGTGTAAATAGAAAACCAGGAGATCCAAACTATGATTTGTTCAGATTAGCATTGCGCTCAACTGCCCAGAGATTATATCCAAACTATGCTAATGTGGATTGGTCTGGTAATGATGGATATGATAAAAACGATCCGAAGACATATTTTAGCACAATGGGCTGCCGCACAGCTAACACATGGGATATTAATGGGTTCGGTCAGTTGAAAGATGGAAGAGGTAATATCTGTCCTGTGACAATTATTATGCCTACTTTAGCAATGGAAGCTGAAAGTAATGCTGCACAAGAACAAGAAATGTATGGAACTTCTAATATTGTAGAAGAATTTATGAATATTCTTGATAAAAAAATCCACGAAGCAAAAGATATGTTACTTGAAAGATTCGAGTGGATTTGTTCTCAGTCGCCAGATTCAGCAAAATTCATGTATGAAAATGGTGTTATGGAAGGTTATATTCCAGAAGAAGGTATTATATCTGCATTAAAACATGGAACTTTAGGTGTTGGGCAGATTGGATTAGCAGAAACACTTCAGATTCTTATTGGATGTGACCACACAACAAACAGAGGTATGGAACTCGCTAAAAGAATTGAAAAGTTATTTTACGATAGATGTGCTGAGTTCAAAAATGAATATAAGCTTAATTTTGGAACATATTTTAGTCCTGCTGAGAATTTATGTTACACCTCAATGCAAAAGTTCAAGGATAAATATGGTGTAATTCCTAATGTTTCCGACAAAGATTTCTTTACTAATAGTGTCCATGTTCCTGTGTGGGTTGAAATTACACCAACGCAAAAAATTGATATTGAATCTCAACTTACAGGATATAGTCGTGCAGGATGTATTACTTATACAGAACTTAATGGTAGCGTAAAAAATAATATTGATGCACTTGAAACAATCGTAAATTATGCAATGGATAAAGACGTACCTTATTTTGCAATAAATGTTCCAAATGACATGTGTACCAATTGTGGATATACAGATGATATTGCCGATGAATGTCCTATGTGTGGATGTAAAGAGATTAGACGACTCCGTAGAGTGACTGGTTATCTTACAGGTGATTACAAGAGTGCATTCAATAAGGGGAAACAACAAGAGGTAGAGATGAGAGTTTCGCACAAAACTTTTAAATAGAGGTGTATATGAACTATTTACAAATAACACATGAGGATGTTTGTAATGGTGACGGTTTGAGAGTCGTTTTATGGCTCTCAGGCTGTTCTCACCATTGTTATAATTGTCAAAATCCTCAAACTTGGAATCCTGACAGTGGCATTCCATTTGATAAATCAGCAAAACAAGAGATATTTGACGAATTGTCTAAAGACTATATATCGGGGTTGACTCTGACTGGTGGAGATCCACTATACGAAAATAACCTTGATGAAGTCCTCAAATTAGTCAAAGAAATCCGTATTTCTTTTCCTGAAAAAACTATCTGGTTATACACGGGATTTGAATGGAATCAGATTATGAATATGCAAGTTATGCAACCAATTTTTTCTTGTAAAGATTTAGAAAGTAAAATACAAAATATTTTAAAAAGACAAGAGATAATAAAAATGTGTGATGTGCTCGTTGACGGAGAATATATAGATGAGCAAAAAGATCTTACATTAAAATTTAGAGGTTCAAAAAATCAAAGAGTTATTGATGTAAAGAAATCTCTTGCTCAGAATAAAGTAGTTTTATATTGTGATTAAGAACTAAGGAGAATTTATAACATGGAGAAAATTAAAATTAAATACTTTGATAAGGACATTGATAAAATTAAAAAAATCAATAAAGGCGACTGGGTTGATCTCAGAAGTGCCGAAACAATTCATCTGAAGAAAGGTGAGTTTCATTTGGTTAATTTAGGTGTTGGAATGGAATTGCCAGACGGTTATGAAGCACATATCGTACCGAGAAGTAGTACATATAAAAATTTTAAAGTGATTCAGACAAATCATATGGGTGTTGTTGACCATAGTTATTGTGGGGATAATGATGTTTGGATGATGCCTGTAATTGCTATGGAAGATACTACAATCAATAAGAATGATAGAATCTGTCAGTTCAGGATTGAAAAAATTCAGCCAGAGATTCAGTTTGTGGAAACAGAGCATTTAGACAATATTGATCGTGGCGGTATTGGAAGCACAGGAGTAAACTAATATGAAAGAAAAAATAGAAGTTCCTATTTGGCAGAAACTCCTTCTAACGATAGAGGAAACATCTGCATATTCAAATATTGGCAGAGATAAAATTACAGAAATGACAAATTTTGATACATGTGATTTTGTAATATACAAAGGAACACACAAACTAATAAACAGAAAGAAATTTGAAGATTATATAAACAATATAAAAGTATTGTAATCATTGAATTTATACCCTTTATATGATATAAAAGAAGTGTCATATAAAGGGTTTTCTGTCATAAAAACAGAAAGCGAGATGAAGATTATATGTCGAACAGAAAAGATAACAAAGGTAGAGTGCTTAAGAAAGGAGAAAGCCAAAGAAAAGATGGCACATATATGTATAGATGGACTGATATAGGAAAGAAAAGACAGTGTATCTATGCTAAATCATTAAATGATTTAAGAAAACAGGAACAACAATTACTTTCAGAAATATCAAATGGTGTATTAAGAACAGACATAACATTAAATCAACAAATTGAAATATATTTGCAAACAAAAGCAAATATATCAAAATCAACTTATTCAAATTATACTTATTATTATAACCACAGTATCAAAAACAGCTTTCTTGGTAGAATGAAGCTAAAAGAAATTAAAAAAGCTCATATTATTAAATTTTACAAAGAATGTCATGACGACAATATGGCTAATAGTACTATAGCTATTTTACAAAAAATCATAAGACCTTCGCTACAATTGGCAGTTGACTCAGACTGTATAATGAAAAATCCAGCGAATGGATGTCTTAAAGACTATACTGTTGAAAAGGAAGTAAAATATGCAATGAGCTATGAAGAAGAGAATGAGTTTTTGGCAAGATTTGATATTTGTACAGAAGCAAAGTTTTATAAACCTCTCGCATGTTTAATGCTTTATAGTGGTATAAGAATAAGTGAAGCTCTTGGTTTAACGTGGGATGATATTAATATGGAAGAAAAAACCATCAATATTAATCATCAAATGTTGTGTAGAAATCTTAATGGAAAACTTGTGCAATATTGCGAGGACAATACAAAAACATCAAACGGATCAAGAATTATCCCTATGAATGATTTTGCTTATAAAGCCATTATCGAACAAAAAAAGAATTGGCTATCATGTAAAAAAATCCCTGACTTTAGTTTGGATGGATACAGCAACTTTGTTTTTCTTTCTTATAGAACCGGGAAAGTAGTCAGACATGCTGTTATAAGACGAGTGTTTAGAAAACTTATTAGAGAATATAATGATAAGAGAGACATTCAATTACCTGCAATTAGTCCTCATATATTAAGACACACATATTGTACAAGATTAGCAGAGGCAGGAACAGATTTAAAAACAATGCAGTATCTAATGGGACATTCTGATATTAACACAACTATGGAAGTGTATAATCATGTTGATCGAAATAGGCTTGAAAAGGAAACACAAAAAATTAATGATTTACACCAAATTTACACCAAAACATCATAAAGATATAGAAAAATATAGGATATTGTAGTTATAAGATATGATAATAGCATACACAAATAACGATGAAAAAATGGCAGAAACATGGATTTTCCTTGACTTCACCACTGTATCATGTTATTATCACAAACAGAGTGAACAAAGCGTTCATGAAGGGGTACACCACCGCGGTAGACCATGCAAAAACAAAAAACGCTTATTTTTCAAACAAAATTTAATGTTTTGGATTTCATTTACACCATTTTTACACCAAATTAGAAATCCTTTGTATGACATATAATTGTGAAATGAGGTATATACAAAATATGTGTAAACCTCATTTCTTTTTATAAGGAGTCCTAAAATGAAATGTTTTCTTGATAAAGATATAAACAAATGTCCATATTTTTTACCAGCAGAAGAGGAGTGCATATCAAAATCAAAATGTAGTTTTCAAGAAAAAATTGATCCTAAAATTGATTGCGGATATATTCGTAAGGAACGTTGGTATGAAAAATATTATAAAAATCGTAAAAAATAGGGAACTACAAATTAATGTAGTTCCCTATTTCCTCTCTTTTTCCTGTTTTCTGGAATAGAATTAAAAGAGCCGGCTACACAACACATGGTCATGTAATCGGCTCTTAGGCTCTTATTTTTTTCAATTCTGCAATATCCTGCTGCATTGATTTAATCTGATCTTTTATCTCTGCATTTTGTTTTTCTAATATTTCCACACGGTTCCAAAGTTTCTGCACCATGTGAACTGTTAGAAAGATAAATTCCTGATACCTCAATGCGTAATCATAAATGATATTTCCATCTTCATCTTTACATGGAACTTTCGAAGATTCCACAGGAGTTCCATCCTCTTCGTTGTACTCCGTATATTCGTACCGGATATCCTTACAGAACCCAGCAAACTGTCTCGGTTCAATTCCAAGTTCCTGCATAGCATCTTCGACATCCTGTGAGATAGCACCAATATGTACACGATCGCCATCATTAAAGATGAATGATTTTGGTTGCAACTTAAGGAATAGCTTTTCATATACCTCTGTCAAATTTTTTATGTCATGCTTCTTCGTTCGGTCTGATGTATTAATCGAACCTGTCTTTGCATAAACGGTTTTCCATAACTTACTTGATAATCCTAGCGGAACATCATTTGTAACATTCGGACAGAAGGCTGCATCTGTGAAATTATACTGTTTGCCTTCTGCATGAAGATAAACTGGTGATACATTTGCGCCAGCGTAATCCCCCATATGCACATTAAATGAGCTATTTATGCCTATAAGATGCGTTGTATATTGGATTAAAGCACCCGATGAATTTGCTACATAAACATATGAATTTAACCACTTAGCATTACTCATAGTAATGTTATCTGCTATAATATTATTTGCATATAAAGTTTTACCTAGATTTAAGTTATTTCTTATAGTCGTTTCATAATTATTTGCACTATCCCCAATATTAACATTGCCACCGTCACCATTAATTGTTACTTGATTTGGAGTTGTCCCATTTGCTTTACCCTGAATTTCATTATTATCTATCTCTATATGAACCCCAGTAGCAGCTCCACCAACTATCAATGCTGGTCTATTATCAGACGTACCAGATAAATCAGTAGTTTTTGATAAGACAAGTGTTCCCGTAACATTTCCACCTGTAAGTGCGAGACATTTGCTTAAATCATACGTTGTATTATTATCTGTTAATGCAATCGTTAAATTACCACTTTGATTCATAGTAAACGATCCCTTATTTACACCGTTCTGTGTTATTGTTACCGTTCCGTTTCCTACAGATGGAATAGTTGGTTTATTACTCAAATCATTGTAACTGCCACTGAAAGCCACGGTTTTTAAATCAGAAAACCACTTCACAATCTTTCCGAACAGAGTCGCATGGGATTCACCGCTTTTGAGATTTTCTCTTGCGGATGCTGCCGTAAATGCTGTGGTATTCTCTGCTGTATCTCCCCCGGTTGACACTGCGCCAATGTTTGCCGGGGTGAGATTAACATTTCCTCGCCGATAGGATGCTTCAGCATCTCCTTTTATTCCAGTCAGAGAACTCCCATTATTCCATTTTTCTACAGATTCAGATGTAATGCCATCAAGTACAGATTTATTATCATGTTCATGTTTTTTATCATTTGCATCGTTCCATTTGGTTCTTTCATCTGACGTAATATGAATTGTATCATTCCCTATATGAGTATCTAACTCTGTCTGATTAGCCTTTTTACCAATTGCACTATTCAATGCTTCTTCTACGGTTTTACTTTTTTCAATTGCATCAGCAACTTCTTTTAATGTATCCAATGTTTCTGGTGCGCCATCTATTAAATCCGCAATCTTTTCATCTGTATATTTATTTGAATTTGCATATGCATCATCAATGGCTTTTTGTTGAGCTGTTGATACTGGCTTATCAACATCAGAAGTATTATTAACATTTCCTAATTCAATCTGATTTTTCGTTAGTTTATGAGGATTGTCGAAATTGTTAATATGTGCAATTAATGATGTTATAGCTCTTTTTATTTTCCCAAAAGCAGTAGATATCTTTTCCCCACTAGATATATTTTCTAATTTCTCAGCCTCTTCATATATTGGAATTTGATCGTTGATTGAAAGATTTTCTACATTTCCAAGACCAACTTGTTCTTTTGTAACTTTGTGTGGATTTGCAAAATTAATTAAATGTTGTATCATTTTTTTAATAACATTTGTTTCAATAGTAGATTCAATTTCCTTATCTGAAACAACCGACTTCTTTACAATAATATTGAATTTTCTTGTAGAAATAATTTTATCAGAGTCAATTATCTGCAACTCAGCCTCACAAATACCAGGAACATAAGTAGCTTGCTCTGATAAGATAATAGAAATAGTTCCATCTTCATTTCTATATAAATGTTCTGAATCATCTTCGTCTATGTAAATAAATGTGTTATCTGGTTTAGAAATTTTTAAGAATATACTTTCATCACTTGACAGCATATATGGCTTCCCCTTGTCGGACAATGTAATAAGAATATTTCTTGAATTATCATCATCTTGACTGCAATGAATATTCTGTACTCTTGATACAGTTAAATCCAATGTAATTTTTTGATTAAAACTTAAACTCATTTATATAATCTGTCTCCTTTCTATATTCCAACTTTCCGAATAGGAGAGTAGGTTATTTTTATTTTACAATCTAAATTCGGCGTGAAAGTATTACAACGCTCATTATAATTGTTGATAATTCGTGGGAAGAAATAGTTGAAGTCATTTGCTAAATTATGAGACGAGAGAGAAGAAGTAATAAGTTGATTTTTCCCATCAATTATTATTACCTCACCAGATTTACAATTTCTTAATATAAAAGATTTTGTATCCATAGAATTTGTCAACTTAAAATTTCCTTCAGATAAAATAGTAATTTCCATATCTGGTCTAAGAGAATTGTTCAAATCTGTAGTCTCATCTGAGTTGTCCCACAAATTAAAAGAAGTATCTGCCGAGCATTCATACTCAGTAGATACTTCATCCATAAAAGCAAATGGTGCATCCGTATATAATGTTAGTTCTAAACCGATTATAGCGTCATTTAAGACGATTTGTTTTGAACTGAATGTTCCATTCCAATATACGTGTTCATAGCCGTCCTTGTCTAATTTAAAGCGTTTGTACCCATCTTTACGACACAACCATCGTTGTATAGCTGAAACTTCCTCGAATGAAAGTCTCATTTCTTCTTGATTTTTTAATCGACATGGATTCTTACAAATCTGAAAAGTAGCTGATAAAGCTGTATCGTAAGTGGAAGAATATAAATTAAAGCGATTGCTGCCGATAGGCTTTATCTGATTAAAGGTAACATCTGCTCCAGAAGAGACGGTTTCTATACCGCCTCCACTATCAAAAGAACAGAGCATCATACCATAATCAGATAGCATTTCACCAGCATATTCAAAATCTGTACATCCTTTCATGTTTTATTCCTCTGTAATTAAATTGAAACTCATTAAGACTGCAAGCATCTGAGGAGAGATAGTTACGTTCGATAATGATTTCATATCAATAGATTTTAATTCATCTACATCTACATCCTCTGAAAACAAAGTAGACATTCTTTTATTAAATTCTTCCTTGTTTATAATTTCTTTCACAGAACCATCATCGTTTGTAGCAACCTGTCCATTTTCTTTTAATGCGCAATCGGCAACAATTTTATTCCTTTTCTCATCTAATACCTGTTTTGGTACAGACAATATTTTTATATTATTCACAATAGTAACAGCGGTATTTAAGTTTACTTCCTTAGTAGCAAGAAACGAAAATACCTCACTGATATTTAAGATATCAATTCCTTTTAATTTCATCCTCTGACTCCTTTTTATTATTATAATTAACTATTTATTCTACCTTCTAATGCTTCTATTCTCGATTTTAGACTATTTACTTCATTTTGTGTTGCAGCACCGATGTCTGCCAAAGTCCACCCGATATTATCTGAACCGTCAAAAACCCTTCCAGCACGACCTATCGTAAGAGTGCGTGGAGTTTTTAATTTTGTTGCAGTGGAAGAGTTACCATTTATAGTCCCAAGACATGTGATATTACCTGTTGTCTCAATTCCTTTAAAATTAATTTTAGATGTGGCTGATCCTACAGAAAATGGAACGATAGAAATTTCAGAATTTGTTATATTTACACCATATCCGTCACCAGCATCTATATGAAAACTAGACGCAAATAAATCATTTGCATACCATTTTCCAGACAATATTGGATAAAATACACCATGTATAAATGTTGACGCTATTACTTCTTTGTAATTTGAATTATCATCAAAATCTCCTAATCCTGTCATATAAATAGAAGATGATATATACGGTGAAATCATATATGCATTACCATCTGATGTTGCTTTAAATTTATTTGCTAAAAATTGTGAAGCTTTGATAATTCCACCAGAAATAGTGCCAGTACAAGTAATAGTATTAGAAAATGTACCACCGTTAGCATTTATTGTACCAGTAACTTTTAATCCATCTTTAGAATTATATGTAACTCCACCGTTAGCAAGATTAAGGACTCCTTTTGATGTGATATTTCCATCAGAATTTACGACAAAATTATCATTATTGTTTCCACCAATCCCAATACTTCCACCACGAAGAGTTGCTCCTGTAATTGTTGATTTGGAGATTACTGATCCGTCTTCATTTACAACGAAATTACCATCGCCTATGTTTATCTTTCCACCATCAAAGCTACAACCATTAATATTCCCAGTTAAATTCAAATTTCCATTATCATCTACATAAAAAATATCTGTATCGGATTTAGAAATTTTCAATAATTTTGTTACACTATTTGGATTGACAGTAAATGTGTTTATTCCATTTGTAATTCTTAAGCCATCAATATTAAATGTCATAGAATTATTAAGGTTATATATTCCAAGATTTTCCCCAATAATTAATTTGCCAACAATAGTATCTCCAATAACACCCATAGTAGTTACTTCATTACCTGTTTCTGGATCAATATAAATATACTTGCCTACAGCAGCCTTAACAGATTTCCAACCATCATCAGTCACGTATAAACCACTATTAATCCAACGTGACTGGCATAAATCGTATGTATCAATTAAATCGTCATATGTTCTACATAAAATACCACTAGAATCATATACGACATTTTGATTATCAGCATTATTTACAATTTTTGTTGTAGTAGCTTCCATTCCTTTCTGTACCCAGTTTTGAACATATTTAGAAGCAGCAACATTATTTTTTACTTTTTGAGCTGTATATGAGAATGAAGATGCCATAGATTGTGCATTTTCAATAACACTTTGAATATCAGATGAACCAGACCATGTTCTTTCAACAGTAGAAAATTCAACCTCAATTTTTGAAATATCAGAATAGAAAATTTTATAAGAGAGTAATCTTAAATAATATATCTTCTCATCTACACATACATGAATCCAATTACCTGTTTCAAATTTATTCACAATAGGTTTAAATTCTGGAAGTGCAAGAAGATTATTGATAGTAGAAGTAACTGTATATTGTACATGACTTGCTTTATATAACTCTTTCTTTGCAGCGTCAATCAGTTCCGTTGCACGAGTTACTAGCTCACCATTATCTAATCCATCAGAGATATAATTATCATTCTGATAGGTATCTTCCATACGAAATGCACAAAATTTTGTCCACATATCCTTCCCAAGATATGTTTCTAAGTTTAATTCATCTTGCAGAGAATTTTGAATATCATATACAGTGCCAGATTTATTATCATAGTTATATAATCTATGGACAGCATCAATTTGTAACTGTCTTTTATTCATTTCTGATTCAAGCCAACCAACTCGATTACTATACCAAGTCTGATATTTATTCTTTAATTCTTCCTGTTCAGATTCAAGAATAATACCTAAAACATTACCAAAAGAATCCTTTAGACTACTCAAATAGTCGAAGCTGTAATAAGGCAATTCAGATTTAAAATCAGCATCAGATGTTTCTAAGTCTTTTAAGTCTTTATAATTCGTATCAAGCTTATTTAAACATCTTTGGATATTCTGTTTGAGATATGTTTCCATATCATTATTTACAATAATAGATATTTCATTTCCTGTGAGAGTAATTGTATTATCCTCAATGCTTGTGAGTTTAAATTTACCTTTCCAAGCATGATTTGTTCTGTCATATGAAGCATCTACAATTTCCACTTTATACAATGCAGTATTAATTAATGCTTTACAAGAACCAAGCACAGTATTTGATACAACACTTGTTGCAACCATTGATAGATCTGATTTAACTGCAACAGGCGATAAATTAGAAGATGTCAATAAATTCATTGTCTCTTGGATTGTCAAATTATCCATTTCTATTGTTTTACCCATAGAAGTCTGCAAAATTAATCCAATATCAATGCAGTCAAAACATAGCGAAGCAATATTTTTATATCCAACAATAGGAGATGAGATAGTATTATATCTATCAACTTTATTGCCGTCATCATCTATTTTTGGATAATGTTCATTTACATATTTGACAATCTGATTATATTGGTTAACTTCATTCGAAGAAAAGTTAAATGCTCTGCTATTTATACATTCTTGATAGTTTGCATTATATGCTTTGATTTTCTCGACTAAATCACTCGGCATATTCTCATACATTTCATCAGAAAAATTGATAATATAATTTGTACCACTTGGATTTGCGATAGCAACAGCAGAAGACATTAAATCGTCTCCACCAACAATATAAAAACAATTCTTTAAACTATCATCACTACTTTCAATAGAAGCAGAAGTAGAAAGATTCTCTTTTGAAATATAAATTGTTGTATCTTCACCAAAAGCACCACCAATATTTGTACTTCCACATTCAGGACATTTATCATGAAAATCTCCACGATACCCACAATCTTTGCATGTATTACAAAGATCATATGCATTTATAGTTCTTGTCGTTGAATCGAAAGTGAATAAACATTGGTAATCATCTGAGATTTCGCCAGTTAATTCGTCATATACGTTGCTGTCATTAATAGAGTACTGAAACCATGATTTTAAATTTTTCAAAGAAGTATCAACATGACCAATTTTATAATTCGATGCTTTGTCTAAAATACGATGTAGAAGAGAAGAGTTATATAATTTCTTATACATTTCACTTCCTTCTGAAAAAGCAGATAAATCACGATAAAAAATAGTTGGGTAGTTCTCATCATAATCATCTCTCGCAATATCATCTTCTGTATTAATTTCAATATTTCTAAGTTTTACATTCTGCAATTCATTTACAGGAAGATATGTACATGTAACAGATTTTTGAGTTGTATTTTCTTCTGTAGTATTTACAGTAATAGAAAAATGTTCATTATACTCAGGAATATATACCAGATTATAATTGTTAATTTTATCCCATAATTCATTTTCTGTCTTATATACAGTAAATGATAACTCTGGTGCATTTAATGTATCTTTATATTCAATGTCAGTTGTATCTATAAGTTTTCCGTATTTATGAAAGTCACGTCTTTCTAGTAAGATAGTAATTTCATCTACACCAAAATTCTCATTAAAAACTATTTTTGGCATTTGCTTATTCTCCTTTCGATTTTTTACATATAAAAATCCCACATAGGCTATGATACCTACATGGGATAAAGTGGTTACTTATATAACCTTGCATTACCTATACTATTTTTCTTAAGTTGCTTGGCAGATACAGCTTCAGTAATACATTGTGTTGTTTTTCCGTTCTTGCAAATTTCTTCTCGTAACTGTCTACCGAATGTTTCAGGATCATTAACACCGTTCATCACGATATCGCCAACTTCAACAATCGTAGATGTACCAGCGGATTTTGCAATATCAGGTAATTTTGGTACAAAGTTAGTACTAGAGTAAAGAAGAGAAGGATTCGTCTTTGCAAGTTCCCAAAGATTTTCAGTCATCTCATTTGTGAATACTTTATCGCCAGGATTGAGTTCTGTTAAAAGTGCGCCGTCAGCAGCATGATAAATCAGTTCTCGTTTATTTTCTTGCGTCCATGCTAATTGACGCTTATCAATATGTTCAGAACCTTTTTCGTAACCATTAATGCTTGCTAAATCTTTATCAAGTTGTGCCGACTGCTTATCAAGATCAGCTATGAATTGTTGCAACATATCTTTGTTATGAGTTACATCCTGTATCATAGCATTGAGTCCACTCTTTTTCTCGATATAATTATTTTTTAAATCCTGTAGTTTATCTTTATTCTTCGTAGAAGATTTTTCAAACTGGTATTTATTTTCTATAGAATTCAATTCACCGTATAACTGTTTTAACTGACTTTCAAGTTCCTTAATCTGATTTTGAAAAGACTGCCTCTGACCATTAATTGCTTTTTTCTTTTGTGCGATTCCGTTTTTCTTTTTAGCTATATCAGCCTCTTTCGCAGGATCATAACTGCTAGTATCAGTTTTAGAATTAACCTTATTTTGATCATTAGTCACAGTATTATGAACGTAATCTTTTGCGGCTTGACCACCATCGCCACCATTCGTGGTACTAGAACCAATTTGATCTTTTGTATCATTTGTAAGATTAGAATCTAATCCCTTAATTGTTTCAATAATATCACTGCCAAGAAGAGTTTTAATCTCATCAAGAATAGTATTTGTATCATTGAGCTTTTCATCAATGAATTCCTGGTAATCATTCATTAAATCATCAAGCATATCCTCAGTATCGGAAATGAATTTTTCGTATTGTGTATCTTTTAAATCGCTTTTAGCTTCTTCAAGCTGTACTTTTAGTTTCTGAATTTGTGCACGAGATTCCTCAGAATCATTACCATTGTAAGCAGTTAACTGTTTCTGTAAAGAAGCAATAGTCTTTGTTTTTTCAGCAATTTCCTTTTGATATTTATAGGCTTCAAGTTCGGAGTCTTTCAGTTTCTTGTATTTATCAATCAACTCGCTCAATGCATCAGTTTGAGCTTCGTAACCCTGTTTTACCAAATCCTGAATTGACTGTAATTCATCTTCGGCAGATTTCTTCGCATCTCTATGAGCATCCTGTAAATCACGCAGACGTTGAATAACATTTTCATCAGATGCAGACAATTCACCTTTCTCAATCTGTTTCATAATTTTATCATATTCAGACTGATATGCTTCTGCCTGTGCAATGTAACTGTCATAGTTCGTCTTATGAAGACCAATAGCAGCAATACCATATTCAGTGAAGTTCCCTGTATCTTTATCAGTCATATCTTTATGACTCAAAAGATCAATGTAGTAATCAGCTTCACTGTTGACACGTTTTACAGTTTCAAGAGATTTATCAAAAGTATCCCATTTTAATTGACGAAGGGCATTCTGGTATTGTTTAATTGATCGAATGGATTCATCTATGGCATTTGTTACATCATTGATTTTAGCGACCATATCATACCATTCATCACTGCCTTTTTTGATAGAACCATTTACAACAGACTCTTCTAAATTTCTCCGAAGTTCTTCACGCTCTTTAATGAGTTTTTTATATTCTCCATTTTCAGCAGAGATAAGTGACTTATAATCAGATACATTTGCCTGTCCACCAAATTCCTCTACGAGAGAAATTCTATTATTTATTTCTGTCTTTTTCTGCTCATTGCTAGAAATTTTATTATCATACTTGGACGCAATATTATCAAACTTTTCTTTTGCAAGAGTAGCCTTATCTTGTTTTGCTGTTTCTTTGTATAAATCAGCAGTAACTTTGTCGGCTTCTTTCGCATCTAAATAAGCGTTATACTGAATACATGCATCATATAGTTTTCCACCATCATTCAGTTTTGCGGCTTTGTTTAACAAAGATTGGGAAATACGTTTCCCAGCTTTAGCAGCTTTCTTGATAGAAGCAAGAATCTTCTTATTCTTTTTCGTAGACTTGATTTTGCTGATATTTTTCTGTGCTGATTTGATATTCTTATTATCAGTTTTAACCGCAGTATTATATGCACTCTGACGATTGTTAATATTAGAAATCTTTCTGTCAATCAGTTTATTCTTAGAAGAAGTAGAAGTAGCATTGTCGAGTTTAGCATCATACAGTTCGTCTTTAGAATCATATTTCTCAACTTTGGAATCAGCAGTTGTCTTTGCAAGACTCGCTCTCTGTTCCGCTAAATCAGCAAGTTCCTGTCTGATAGTCTCTCTACTTAAAGCAGCCGTTTCTTGTGCTGTGTCGTTGGCAACTAAAGCAGCATTGTAATTAGCACATGCTTTTGATAATGTAGAGTATCCGTCACCAGAAATTTTAGAAATTAAAGAAGCTGGAATTTGCTTCTTCGCCTTGGTATAATTCTGTACTTTTTTATAGTAGTCATTTACCGCAGTTCTTGCTTTCACATTGGGACCCGAAGCGTCAACGTTGTAAACAGATATATTATTATCCTTTTTCGTTGCAGTTTTTAAATCCTTAACCGACTGATTCAAATTACTTTGTGTCGTTTTAGCCGCAGACTGTGCACTATTATCTTTCTTTCTAGTAAGCTTCAACTGACTACCAATAATTTTACTCTTAGCTTTATCACTCGTAGCATTCTCAAGTTTTGCATCAAGTAAATCATTCTTTGCAGAAATCTTATCTAAAGCTTTTTCATACTTGTCGATCGGAAGATTAGCCATTTCAGATGCTAAATCAGCAAGAGACTGTGTGAGATCTTGAATACTGGAAGTATTCTCAATCATCTGGTCGTTATATTTTTGCCATGCTTCGTCACCATAAGTAGTAGTCCACATGAGATCGTATATTTCTTTATTCTGTCTTTCAAGGGCATCAATTTCCTGTTCATACTGATCCTGCTGATATTTCAAATCAGATTTGGAAGCAGATAAACCGAATGTTTCCTTTAAGGAAACTAATGCTTTTCTACGATCAATCAGTTTATTAATCGAATCTATTTCTTTTTCATGGGAGTCAATTAATTTTTCTGCATAATTAACAGAAGCTTGCAGACGTTCTTCTTCAAGACTCTCAATAGTGTCGTAACAGCTATTTAACTTATCTGAATATGTCTGATATTCGGATATCTGAGTTTTGAGATTTTCGTCTGTAATACTGTCAATAGAAAATGCACCTGACTGAATCTTTGCGGTCCACTCATAGGATAAACCAATCTGATTTAACTTCTCTTGATATACCTGTGCGGCGGTTGTATTGTCCTGGATCTCGGATTCTATCTGAGAAATATAAGCATGGTATCTTTCTCTTGTCTGATTCATACCAAACGCTTTGTCGAAAGATTTGCTAAGCTTTTCTGTTTCCTTAGAAGCCAATTTTAATTTCGTTTCAATCCAGTCGATGTCTTGTGCGGTTTCTTTTGCATCTTTAGCAGAGTCCTTCGCTGCTTTATTGGCTTTATCTATTGCAGATTTAGTAGATGCACCACCAGAATAGTTAACTTGTGGTTTATACGCATTTGTTGCTTTGTTCACAGCATTTTGTAAAATCTGATCAGCCGCAGTAGTAGCATATTCTTTATAACCATCTGTATATTTTCCACTTGTATCCATTGCGATAGCTTTTAAGCGAGCAAACTGTTGTAGTGCAGTTCCTGCGACTCCAAGTTGCGAACATAAAGCTGTAAGATTTGCAATATCCGCAGAAGTGGTGATTGTAATACTTGCTGCACGTATTTTTTCTGCTATGTAACTTGCTAGAGAAGCTTTTGTCACATCTGACATATCTGCTTCCTGTGCAAATGCAACGAGTTCTTCCAATGTAGCATTTTTTAAGTCTCTGCCTGTCTGTGCAGCATACTCCTTGCTTGCGGCTAATTGATAATCAACAATTTCAGATGCATTAGCGACACCCATTTGCTCAAGCATAGCTACTGTAGCTGTTTTTGTCTCTTCTGTTACATTTTTTAGTGCATCAGAATTATAAATATATGCCGATGCAAGATTATCAAATGCTGATTGACAAGCCGACAAATCAGACGGAGAATTGCTTACTGTTTTGATAAAATTATTATATGCATTTGCATATTCTTCTGTAGTATTTTTTAATGACCCGAATTGTTCTTTGAAGTCGTCATTATTTAGAATAGATGACCAATCAAAATCCTCTTTGTTGTAAACATCAGCATAGATTTTATCTAATTGATCTAAACCTTCGGAGAGGGCTTGAACTTGTGAGATTGCTTCGGTAAAAGAAATCGGTGTTTCATGTTGAACATCGCTCTCGATGTTTCCAATCCATTGTTCATACCATGTAGAGAATTTTGTTGAAGTAGCCATAAAATCATTTACAGTATTTTCTAAATCCTCATCAGACAAAGTACCGTCTGCTAACATTTTTCCAATGCTTTCATCATTTTTTGCTTCTTCAATCATCTTTTGACGATATTCTTCAAATGAATCGAGTGAATCAACATTTATTTTTGAAAGTTCGTCATTTGAAAATTGACTATAAGATATCCAAGAATTAACCAAACTATTTGCTGCATCTTGTTGGTTATCTATATACTGTAAATATTTATCTCTTTGGGAAATCAACCCAGCATATAAATCTGTTGCTCTTTGACCATTTTGTTCAAGAACATCAATCATAGATTGTAAATAGTCAGCTTTTTCTTGAGCACCTTTCAATTCTTTCATATCGTTATCGAAAGAATCCATTATAAATAATGTGTTCCCAAAGAATCCACCTGATTGTACGTTTCCACCAAATCCTGCATTTTTAAGAACTTTTTCAGCTTCTTTTTCTCTTTTGCCAGTATAGGAATATCCATCTATAAATAGAAATGAATCATCGCCTGCTGCTTTATCTGTTGCTTTTTTAGAATTATTATAATTAGCCGTTGCAGTTTCATATGCATTTTTGGCTTCTTTTGCTGATATTTCATCTAATTTGGCGATTTCGTCATCTAACTTACCATTTACCAAATCAAGATTTGATGCTTGTACACCAACTAAATCAGCAATGTCATTTTGAATTTCTTTTATTTCTTTTCTACCATCAACATCTAAATTTTCAGACTCTTTTAATTCCTTATATTTAGAAATAAGTTCATCTAACGATTTTGCTTCTTCTTCATTTTTCTGTACTTTTTCGGTTGTATCAGAAAATGCTTCGTCAGCGGCTTCCGAGGCTCGTTTTGCAGAGTTTATAAGTTTGTCTAGTCCTTTAACTGCTAACATTAAGGCGGCTGTAAATCCAAGAGATATAGCAGCGTTTAATGCTGTTTGAGCAAGTGTTAATCCAATAGTAGATTGTTTTGCAACATTTTGAGCATTTTTTAGTCCTTCAACAGAACCCTTACCCTTATTTAAACCAGAAAAATACAGTTTTGTATTACTGTCAGCATCTTTAATTATTCTATTAAAGGTTTCCTGATTTGTACAACCATGTGCTACCGCATTGTTCCAATTTCTTAAAATCTGAAGTTGATCTTTTGAAATAACGGAATTAGAATTACTTGATTGGAATATAGATTTTATTCCACCAGCAACACCATTTTGAGAAAATCCCTGTTGCCAATTTGTTTTATAAGTGTTCCAATCCTTATTAAATAAAGCTAATGTTTTTCTAGTATTATCAACAGAACTGTCTATTGTTTTAAATATCATACTATTGTTAGCAAAGGTATTGTTTGAGGATACCATATCAATCATTTGTTTGAAGAATGATTGTTGCTTGTTTTAAAATTATGTGATAAAATAGAAAACACTAGATTATATAAATAGGAGAGTAGACCTATGAACAAAAAGAGAATAATAATTCATATTGTAGTACCAATTTTGCTTACAATATTATCATACTTCGCTTCGATTTCATTCATATTTAAGATACCAGATCCAAGTGGTATTGGATATACACCTGAAACATACTATTTCGCATTTAAGTTAGCATTTGGAGTATGCGCTGTTTCATCCATTATATCTGCAATATTATATGTTGGTAACAAAAAGAAATAAAAATATTAAACTAAACCAATTTAATCACATCCTTTCTTAAAAAATATATATACTATCGTACACACAAAGAACACCTGTAATATATGAATTACAAGTGTTCTTTCTATATACGATATTTTTTATGTATTAAATTTTTAATTGAAAAAGAGAGAAATCACCTAAACAAATGTTCCGACTATACCTGTATAATAATTAGTGGTAAAATATTCCTATCAAATATAATGTGCAAGGGAGAATAACTATATGAAAAATTATTCAAAAGAAGAGATTTCTAAAATAGTGTCAGACTGTTCCGACACCATTTTAGAAACTAACGTGCAATCATTTATTGATGAAGCCTTAGATATTGCAAAAAATGGCAAAAGTGACAATGAGACAATTATTGAAATGTTTGTACTTATTTATCAGAAGACTCAACAAAATTGTTGCGATACGATCACAGAAGTATTGAATAAAATACTCAATGATTAATTCTCTTCATTAAACATTTTTCGAGATTATTTTGAATAGCATCAGATAAAGAGTTATTTTCTTTTAACTTCTGGTCAACGATATTTGAAATAATCTCGTTTATTTTTTCTTTTATAATATTGTTCATAATTATCACCTCATAATAAGTTGAAAAATACAGTAAGTCAGAAGAATAGGAGGTAACGTCAAATGAAAAATACACAGAGCAAAGATAAAGACAACAATAAAGAATCAACACGTAAACCATTACCACAATCAAGCATAGTGGGCAAGCGTAAAGAAATTTTCAATCTCAATACTATAAAAGAAAAGAAGAGCGGAGATAACTAACTTTTCTTCCTATCTCTATTATTAAATTTATCACACTTTTTACGAGTTTTACCAAATAAATCCAAGCAATATATTTCTGGTCTTTTACCTATAATAGACATGCTTGGTAATGGAGGTTTTTTCTTTGAAGACATATGATAAGATCCTTTCTTTTGAAAATGATTTTTATAAAGAGTTATATGAAGACGGAATCAAACAACGCAACCAACTTAATAGCAAATTCACACCAACTATTACAATATTATCTGCTGAAATAGGTGGTATTATTTGGATTATTTTTCAATTACTTAAAAATATCGAAGCCAATAATAATGCTATTCATACATCTGATATGTGTGTATTTTTATTTTTAGGATTTACACTGATTTCTTTTGTCGTAGCAATAGCAAACTTCATTCTATGTTTCACAAATTATGATTTCTCATATCCAAAACCAGACAAAGCAAAAACATTTATTGATAATAATAAGAGCTGTCTTGGAGATTACACTGAAAAAGAAGTTCTTAACAATATAATCAGGAATATATCAGATGATTACATAAAAATTGCTATTAGTAACTGTGAAGAGACAAATAAGCATTCTAACTGGCTCAATAAATGCTACATAGGCATTGTTATTACTTTGAGTTTGATGGTTGTTGATTTTGTGCTTGTGCTATTTTTATAGATATATTTGTTTAATAGAAGTTTCCACGAGCCAATACAATATTTTGTAGAATAAGAGAACTAATGTTCCGAATATACTTTTGTCGTAGATTGTGATAACATAAAATATATAATAAATTAACTTACTGAAATGGAGGTATAAATATGTCAAGAGACAAATATGGTCACTATGTAAATGACAAAGGTGTTGAAATTAAGGCATCTACTTCAAGTTCAGGAAAGGATAAAATTGATATTTATGATAGTTGTCCTGCTGAAAATAAGGATCATGGTTCTATTCACATTAATTTTAATTCCAACTCTGGAACCGGCACAATAACTGATACAACAAGTGGTTCAACAGAAACAACAAGCATAGGATGTTATTTAACAACAGCATGTATGAGGCATATGCAAAATAAATTTGATGATAATTGCTACGAACTTACTACATTGAGATGGTTTCGGGATAATTTTGTGTCTAAAGAAGATATAGAATTATATTATAAGAAAGCACCTCTAATTGTTGAAGCTATAGAAAATACTCCTAATAATAATAGTGTATATAATGATATATACGAAAATGTTATTGTACCTTGTGTTCGTGCTATTGAAAATAAAGAATATGCAAGTGCATACAAAAGATATAAAGACAATATATTATCATTGGAGAAAAAATATATTGTTTCAGCTGTATAGTAAAGCTACTATCTGGTACATAGTGTCTTCTCCAAAAAGACTAGAGACTTTCATTTATCTGCAAACCAGTGCGAAATTAAAGTTGATAGTTCGTTCTACAAAGAGTAGGATTCTTCATTTTTAATTTTCATAATTCACATCCTTTGAGAGATTGATAAAGAGAGTAGGAGAGTAGTACAATCAACGAGTCCGTAGTTATCGGCTACGGACTCATCTATTTATATATTCTCTCTTTAATTGTCGTATGTATTGGTTTCAATGTTGCTTTTAACGTTCAGTAAGAAACAAACGCATCCTTGTTCCTCTAAATGCTTTATATCTTTCTTGGCGACTTCTAAATCACTATTGGCGTAGTTATCCTCGAAATAGATAGAAGAACAGAAGTCATCAATTTTTAATGCGATGAGTTTTATGTAATCCATCTAAGCCACCTCCGCATTATAATAACCGTCTTTGCGAAGTAGTTTCCTGACGTAATCCAATCCCTTTTTGGTAACATATGTAACAGACCTCATTTGACCATCATGACAAGGTGTTTCCTTTACAGCAAATTTACCTTCTCTACGGAAACGTTCATATGGTACATTCACTTTATCTTTATCGTAGAAGAATACTTTCTTACCCCTAAGATAAGCAAACAACGTATACTCGCCAATTTCAAGTTCTTTTGCGACAGTATTCATCTGCATAAGACCCTCAGTGTTCATCAAATCATCATAAAATTCCTGAAGTTGCTTATTCTTTTCGATAAGCTCATTCACGATCTGTCCCTGTAAATCTGACGAGAGAGAAGAAAAATAATAGTTTACCATTTCCTGTTCTCTGCCTTCTGGAATAGCTGCACCTGTAAGTCGAATAGATTTAAGATACTTTTTGATTTCCTTCTTCATCTGCTTGGCAATAGGCTTTCGAGACTGCATACACACTTCATACAGTCCGTCTTCCGTTAAAAACCATGCATCTCTGTTTTGACCTGACAGGAATAATGTTCCCATCAGCTTTTCATCATCTTCTACGGACTTTACCATTTTAGAAGTTTGCGAGTGTTCGATCCATTCAGCAACATCACTCGCAAGAAAAAGTGGTGACTCAATACTGTTATACACTTTAATTTTCTTTCCAAGAATCTCAGTCTCTTGGACAACTGCTAAAGTTGTATCATCATTCATAATGATATCCTCCTTCTAAATTAATACTTGTTAATAATAGAAGAAGTGTGCTATAATACGATATGTAAATATTTGAAGCGTATCATAGTACACTTCCCAATAACCACCATTGAACCGGCAAGTTTATTTGGTGGTTATTTTTCTATTCATTGACTTATGAATTTATATGATGTATACTTCTCATAGGTCATATAATGAATATGTTTTCATTATAAAACCGTAATCATGAAAAGTCAATACATTAATTGCATAAAGTTCATTAATGAAAAAGGGGTAATATATGAATAATGAAAGAATGATCGAAAGTATTAGAAAACTTTGCAAATCAAATAGTATTTCTCCAACTAAATTAGAAGAAGAACTTGGTTTTAGCCAGGGATTAATTAGTCGTTGGAAAGATAAAACTCCATCTCTTGATAAAATAGTAGATATTGCTGATTATTTTAATGTGCCATTAGATAAAGTTGTTGGAAGAGCAATTAAAGCACCAACATTTGTTGAAGCCTTAGTTTATCTTACAAAACAAGGGAAATTAGATTGGGACGAATGTTTTTTCTTTAATGCTAAACCTAAATCATACACTCCAATAGAAGATCATATTGACCAGATAGATTTTTCAAGTTATCCAGATAAGCAACGAAGAAAACATACTTTTATCACTGAATATAATGAAGGATACATCACTTTACAATCTTATTTAATATATAACCAAAATGCAATTATTAAATCCGATTGCGCTCTATATTTGCAGCCTTCAAAAAAATCAGAGCCTGTTTATCAGGAAAGTTCTCAAGAAGATCTTCTTAAATTGACAAGAGAAGTTTTATCTTATATTAATATTGAAACTATAGAAGATGAGGCGTTAGAATATAAAAAACAAATAGAAGATGATTATTTGAAACAATATTTTTCAGATTTTAATGATTATATAACAGAATCAAATATTCCAACGCCACAGACTATCAATAATGTTGTTAATAGCATACCGCCACAAGTTTATAATTCTATCGACAGTGATACATTACAAGGATTAAAGAAATTATTTTTAAATCCTCAAATGCGTAATGCTATTGATTCATTAAATGAATTGAAAAAATATTTTGATGCTGTCGGAAATAATGACAAAAAATAATTTATATTTTAACGTGTCTGTAAATCATGGAGATAAAATATATGGGATATGAATCTTATACAATAGAACAATTAGTTTCTTATTATCAAGAAACTATTGGTGGGCTAGAAGATTTTAATATTAATAATATCTATATCGTAGACAATCTACAAACTGTAACAGATAAATATCACATAAACGAATCCGTAAATAATATAAATGGGTTTACAATACCTTTAGACGGATGTGTTGTTGCAATATTTAATAATCTTAATGAGTTTGATTCAATTGTTACATTATTTCATGAACTTACTCATGTCCGTGACTTTATTTGGTTTTCTAAAAAATATAAAATAACAGATCTTTATAAAAATCGTTTATATTATGCCTTGCAAATGTATAGCGAAATTAATGCACATTATTATGGAAATAAACTCGCAATAGATTTTTTAGGTTTTACAACTCCTGAAAAGAAACAGTTAGTTTACCAAATGATTATGTCAAAAGATGACCTCCTGGGTTCTCTTCGTAAAAAAGATGTACCTGTTTCCGACATCTTTCGAGATGTTGGATATCTTCTTTTGTTTGAGTATCTGAATCCAACTGGTGATTATTTATCCCATGCGAAAGGTTATGTTCATCCGATAATGTGTGAGAAAATGAATTTAATTCTTGACGCATATTTTGATTGTAATATTGAAGAGATAAATTCCATAATTTTTCAGTATTTTCTTCAGTAAATAAATTGTCTTTTTTAAACAAAATTATGTCTCCTTTCTGCTTGATTTAAACAAAATCATTAACATTCGTATATGACAAAAGAGAGTCAGAAATGACTCTCTTATTTTTGATTTTTAGATCTTTTACTATAATTCTCTTATGATGTTTCTCCAATAATCTAATCTAAATCTAACCGATTCAGCAGAATTAGTACCATTCATAAGATTATTTTTGTATTCAGTATTATCATCGTATGTTGTCAAGAACTCACTTACTTTCAAAGCAAATTTCTCAAAGCTCTTTTTATCTTTGCAAATTCTGTATGCTGCAAAACATACTACAGAAATACTTGTCTTAGGAATTTTCACATCTTCTTCAAGAGACTCATCCAATTTGTTGATTGCAGTTTTGATAGTTTCAATCTTCTCTGGCTCAACTTTGTCATTATAGAATTCAATGAAATTTTCTTTATCTTTTCCTCTAAATGAAGCAAAATCGTTATCTTTATTAGTGGAACAGAGCATCAGTGTTTCAAGGACTATGCTCTGATCAACAGAACTCTTCAACTGCGTAGATGTTAATCTCTTTTCAAAGAATGGGAGAGAGACAATATCAAAAATTGCATTGCTAAGTTCGTCCGACATGTCAGGTGTAAGCTTTTGTGAAGTATTCAACGGTTTTCCTGAATTGAGCCTTCGGAACATTTCTCTGACATCCTTATCTGTATACTCTGTAATTTCATACACAGTAATAGCAGAACTATCTAACTCATCTTTTACAACTTGATCGAGTTTGCTAAATTTCATTCCTGCAATATTATATTCAATACCATCAATTATAACTGGTTCTGCCTTTTTAGATATTGCGAACTCATCATTATAAAATCCTTTTAATGTGCTTAATCGCTGTACACCATCAATAACATATTGAACACCATCTTCAGAAATGGTATAAACTGGTGGTACAATATATCCTCTTAAAAGAGAGTCAATAAGCAATGATTTGTTTGGATTAGACCAAACAGATTCTCTTCTCTGTAATTTGTGTTTTAATACAATTTTCTCTCGTTTCATTTTGCCTATTAATGGCTTGACTGGACAATTTTCTCTTGAAACTTTCATCATGTTACCTCCTTCAAAAAATTGAAAATTTTTACTATTTTGAAGATAACACAGATGGAATTTTTTGTAAAGATTTTTGAAAATTTTTGATTATTTTTCGTAACTCAAAATTCGACAAAACCTATGTTCTGGATTTATGAAGTTGGAAGTATATGGTAATATAATACCAAGCAAACTGTATTTGAGCCATCGTATCTCAGGTCAATAGCACGACAGAATGCTCGGTATTTACCATACGAAGTGCCATATTTGTAGTTTGGCACGATTCATATCGGAAATAAATTCAGCTCGTTCTGAGCAATACATTTCCCAACTTTAAGAAATACTACAAAGAAGGGAGGGTAGAATTGGAAGTATTTAAAATACTTGTAAGTGGTGGACTTTTAGTATATGCTTGTCATTTACTTTGTGTCATAGTTGATACAATTGGAAAGTGTTATACTGTTAATAAGTGCAAAGACTATACGGACTCACAAACCAAGTCTTTATCACAAATGTTCACCAAGACTAGAAAAATATTTCGTAAATAATTCTATTTCTGTATTTGTCATTTATTTCCTTTTATTCCTTAATTGAGGGCAGGTCATCACGACTGTCCTCTATTTTATTTATTTTACAAAATATCTATAAACTACTTTCAATTATAGAGACTGTGTGTTATACTGCGAACGGATACTTTCGTATTCCGCTATATAATTTTTCACTTACATTGTACACACCAACAATGTAGTAAAGATAACATCGTGTAATGCGGTGTTATTTTTATGTTGTCATATATTTATTCTCTGTTTTTCTCGACAAGAAATCGAGATTTCATTTTAATATTATATAACAAAAATTGATAACCTTGAAAATAATTTCAATAAACCCATAGTAGGTAACAAGTATTTCAATTTTTTCATATATATTTTTATTCAATTAAAAGATAACCATTATTATTAACCTTTCTATTATACCCATTACTTTATCAAGAAAATAATGAGGTATGTTTATGTAAACATACAAACTGTCCCATCTTATCTACTTCTAGGAACTGAGAAGTCAAACTGTGCAAAAGGAAAGGAGATAAGTATCCTACCAATAATATACTGTTTGCACTTCAGCATAGTACCGAATGTATATTCTTTCGACAGCGTTTCAGCTAATCGACTGTAGCCATTTCATTACAGTGAGGGTTCGTCATCTACAAATGAGTAGAAGAGAGGCTTCCCTGCGGATCTCATTTAGATATATCATATGATATACGACACAAGATTCCCCGTCATAGTATTATTCCTATGAGTGTGTTATCACACCATATCGACCTCCACAGCGAATGAGCCGTGAATTTTATTTACTATTATGTATGTCTCATAATAGATACAGAATCCTTGTATGCCTTGTCCATATAGGTTAAACTGTATTGTCGGCACATTCAAACAATAAACAAATGATATTGTTGGAATGCTACTAACTAATATAATTACATTCACCGACATTTTTGAAAGATAATGCAGTTGCGATTCCTAATGCAGCCGTTTTAAGTAATCCAAGATTGCCTGTTACAAAACCAATTCCTTCAGACAATTTAGTTAAGCCATCAACAATAGTACCTAGATCTCCACGATCGACCATTTGCTGAATTGTACCAACCCAAGTTTCCTTGAGTGCGTTGATACGGTACTCTAAAGATTGCTCAATAGTTTCCATTTCCTTGTCGCTTGATCCTGCACTTTGTTCCATTTCATCAAGAGCCTTGGTAACGCCTTTATAGTTCTGAATAAGAGCAGCACCAGCCTGAGCCTGTGTACGACCAAAAGCTTTAAGAAGGAAATCATTTTGTTGTTTCTGTGACATTTCATCCCAGATGTCAGCAATTTCACCAAAGTAATCAGTTAAATCTTTAAATTCTGTAGTAGAACCTTCTTTAAAGATAGATATACCTTGTGCGTGTTCTGCTGTTTTAGTAAGATCAATTAATTCTCCTGTTATATTGGCTAAATCTTTCGAGTATTCTTCTGTCGATTCGTCAAATGAACGAATACGAAGTGCAACACTACGAAGGGCTGTACCGCTTTTTTCCGCGTTTTGCAATACCTCTTGTATACCTGAAAACATAGCCAAACCATCTTGCACTGATGTTCCTACAGCGGCAAGGGCGGCGGCAGAACGTTCCATACCTTCAACAATATCTTGGTTAGATAAAGCCATTGTGTTCAATCTGTTACTTTCCCATTTTTAATGGTACTGACCATAATTATATGGCGCATAGTCATTTCTGGCTATGTCTCACGTTTCATTATTAGATTATAGCGTGAGATCGGACTATATATTACACCCTCTTATTTATTAAAGTAGGGTGGATAACTTCGGTAAATACGCTTTTTATCACAATATAAACCACTGTAGTCTCTACGCATTCTTGATAATTACTCACAACAAAAAGAACTATCTTTATTATATTTTATACCTGTAACAGAACTCCATCTCAATCCAGATAAAATTCTACTTATTGTTCCTTCTGAGGTATCAAACATTTTAGATAGTTCTACTTGAGAATATTTATTTTGTTTTGATAAATCAACAATTTTCAAAACTTGTTCTTTTGTTAATTTTGCATTTGTGTTATTTTCACCAAGTTCTGATAAACGAATTTTATTTATAGACTCTTTAGAATGAATTAATCCATTTTGCCCTTCGCCACCAATTGTTTGATTATATCCTTTTTTATTTAATATATATGTATCATAATAAGAAATCCAATATTTTTCTTTTTCATTTAATTCTTCTGATGTATCTGCACAATCAATTATACTCCATTTTAAATTATCAACACCATATTTTCGTATCGCTCTATAAAATGGATAATTGTAACTAATTTCTGTTTTTATTTTAGATTTTCTTATATGTTCATTTATTCGTTCTTTTAATTCTCTATGTGTTTGTCCTATATAGCTCTTGCCATTGGGCAATAAACATCTATATATAATCATATTATTCACCTCCTATAAAGTGAATAATCATCAAGTCTTTGCTCGGTCTCATCCTTCTCAGGACTTTAACCGATATAGTTATCTACTATGCTATATTTTTATAGCACCATACATTACTGTATGTTTGGGCAATAATTTTACCCAGCTTATTTATAGGATCCATAATTTCAGATTTTACTTGATCTGGATTTATTGACCACGCCTTCATAATGCTAACCAAGCCACTCTGACTTTCATCAACACTCATACCAGGTGAGATAGAAGCGAACTGAGAACTTAGTTTTGCCATTTCTGTTGCAGCCTCATTTGTGGAAAATCCCAAACGGCTCCAGGCACTCGCCTGATCAATAATTTCCTGAGTAGTAACACCCATCTGTTTTGCTACGTTATTAGAATCATAATAAAAATTCTCAAGCTGATTCTCATTCATCGCTGTAGTTTTTTTTAAATCAACCAAAGCAGTATCAAGTTCTGTAATAGTAGAGACAGCTTTTTTAACTCCGTTTACCATTCCATAGAATCCAACATACATACTTAAATAACTTTGCATCTGACCAATAAAACCGTATGTAGACTTTGTTTTAAAAATATCCCAAAGAGATTTTCCAGCTCTACCAGCAGCAATTTCAGCATTTTCAATTTTAATAATTTCTTCTGTGATTTTTCTTAAATTGATACTTGGATCACCGGATTTTAATTGTTCTAACAATACATTAAAACCGGCTTTGGCTTCCGCAGAATATTTTGTATTCTCTGCTAAATCTTTATTGATTCTCTGAATAGCTTTCTCAACGCCGACCTCAACTGTACCTTTTTCAGCAGCAGAAAGTTTTTTGAATTCCGTAGCTGCTTTTTCACAATTCTGTGTTAATTTGTTTATTTCGGCTTGTTGTTCTTTTGTAAGTTCATTAACACCTTGCAATGAAGATTTATAATTTTTAAGTACATTATTTGCACTTTCTAAATTTGCAAGTTTTGTATTATATTCTGTACTTGGGTGAAAATCGGACGGATATGTTTGTGCTTGAGTAATGATATTTTGATATTTATCAATAGAATTTTGCAAAGAATTCAACTCTGAATTTAGAGTATTTTTTAAAGAGTCTTTTAATCTATTAACCGATTCAGCTGATCCATTTGATGCCTGATCGAGCCGATTTATCACGTCAACATATCTTTTCCATGTATCTGTATCTACATTCTGAGGATTTATCATAGAAGATAAAACTTGTCTTGCATCATAAGCTTCTTTTTTTAACTTCTCAATTTCCTCAATTTGTCCTGCGATTTCATATGACTTCTTACCAGTACTTTTATCAGAGGCTTTAAGGTTATTAAGTTTTGTAACAGCATTCATGTAATTCTGAATTGCTTTTTCGGCTTGTTCCCATTTGGATTGGATTACCTTTGCTTCTTGCTGTACTTTTTGTTCAGATTGTGCAACCTGTTCTAAGTTTTCAGAAGTCTTAGGAAATGTGTCTTTCATTCCAGATGAAATATTCGTTTTCTGTCCAAGTTTACTTTGTGCGTCAGCCAATTTCTCAGCTTCTTTTGCAGCATTTTGATATGCATTACCAATATTCTCCACCTGTTTGACAGCACCGCTCGTATTGCCACCCATATTGTTCATGTTTTTATTAACATTGAGAATATTCTGACTCAGTTCAGAAAGTGACTTATCAATGTTCTGGATAGAAGAGAGTAGTGTTTTAGCACCAGAATCATCTACTTTGCCAAAAGCTTTACTTAAATTTTGTACTTCTGATACAATACTTGATAACTCTTTTGATAAATTCTCAAACTGTTTAAAATCACCTGTTCCTTTGCTAAGAGAGTCAAGCATTTTATTAAGTTTCTGAATAGCACTTTCTAATGTTTTTGTGTCTATATCTAATTTTACTTTTCGATCTTCATTGGCAAACTTGTCAAACTTTTCATCTGCGTCAATGAGCTGTTTTTGTAAATCCTTTATATCTAATTCAATTTTGGCTTTCCATGTTGCCATTCCTGACATATTTATCTACCTCCTTTATCTAAGTATTTTTCTTAATTTGTCATTTATAATTTTTTGCACCATTCCGTTAAAACCGTTATTAATAGATTGTTCAACATTAAAAAATGGTGGCACACTTTGTTTCATCATCCATCGACCGTAACCATGCATTCCGCTTATAAACATAAAATCAAAAGCTGTTTTTGGTGACAAAGCGTGTCTTTCATATGTTGGATATGGAGGTATTTCAAATCCTGGATAATAATTCATCATAGAAGAATCGACTTGCATCATTAAAATATTTCCGTTACTTGTAGTTTTAGCGGTTTCATATATGCACAAAAAATTATTTGTTCGTTCATACATACTCGGATTATAATCTCTATACCATTCAACTAACGAATCATACAGGGAGAACTTAAATTGTTTGTTTATTTCTGGAACAATTTCTTTTGCCAACTGGCTTTCTTTTTTCTTAACATCTGCCATAATCATTGATGTTAAATCACCTTTTCTCAATTTCATCACCTCCCAAATTTTCACTATAATTTCACTATTTATTCACTAAAATAGGAGGGCAGTATAACCACTCTCCATAAGAAAAGCCCTATACGCTTTGACACGTATAGAGCCTAATATTTAATCATTATGTATAATTCCGTATATTAACCCTACAACTCCAAACACAAAATAATAATGAGCTGTAGTTAATACAAAAGGAACAATCGGTTGTAGAACTTCTATACAGATATTATCTACATTGAATAATGTAAGAATCCATCCACATAGAAGTCCGTATAATATTCCACTTATCATATAAATCCTCCAAGGAAATTTGAATTTCTATACCTCTTTAAAATTTTCAGTAGTTTTAAGTTTATAATCATCAAGAATCTTTCTCAACTCATCATTGGATAAACTATCAAGTTTCTTATTCACAACATCAACAAGTGGTGTGAGAGTAGCATTTGCCAGATCAGAGATTCTTCCAATCTGTTTGCTAATAAACGCCTGAGTGGTTGTCTCATTAAACTGAGTATCTGACTGTTTCATTGTTAAAATGGTCTTAAACTCACTTAACTCACTCATAGGAATAAGCGGATCATCTTTATCAGAACCAACCATTAAAATATCAAGTAAGCCAGATGATTTGAGTGCATCATATCCATTAATAAAGCCTTTATCATCCTCGTCAATCTCAAGATCGGTATATAATTCAATCACGGCACGACAAAACTGCACATATTGAGCAACAGAATTTACTCTAATCTTATCTGTTTTACGATACTTTGTTACTCCGTTATCATCATAAGCTTCCTGTTCAAATGTTGTCTTATCTACAATCAACTGTGCGTAAACTTCTTTCTTAATGAATGATACATAAGGGGTGATTTTGATTTTACTTAATAACTGTTCCCTTAATGTGTTATTTGCCATGTTGTTATACTTTTCTACAAACTCTAAAAGTTTCATATTCCTTTTTCTCCTTTAATCATTTATTGGCGAGAATTTTTCACATTCTCCATTATGTATTTCTTTTTGAATTCGACCTTCTATAGCTTTCTTTAGAAGACTACAATTTCGTTTGTATCTTTTACATCCGATGCAGTGAGATTTAAATTCATCAAACTGTGAAGCATTGTCAAAAACTCCAATGTAGTCAACAGGTCGTATTGTAATTTCTATTCGTGGATTTTCTGAATCATAATAAATCCCTTGTACACGTTCACATAACTGAGTGTCATCAATCCACACTGATTCGCTGTCTGTAATCGCATCGGCAAGACACTTGAAACTATTATTGGCATCTTTGTCTACTCTGTCAAAATAGAAGATACAATCCATATAATAGTGCTGTGATTTGTCATCCGATTTAATCCAGTTTTGTTTTTTTGCTTCTGTCTTTACATATTTTGCGAATTCTTTCTGATATTTAATTGCTTCTGGTTTTTTATATCCTACCGCCATTGGCTTCCCATTTTTTAAAATAGCTCTCCAACCTAAATAGTGGTTGACTGAAGGTGCGATAGGAGATGTTAATTTTAATTCTTGTATATCATTTTCTCCTTTACATAACAAAAGAGCGAATCCAAATGAATCCGCTCTTTCATAATTCTTATATTCAATTGTCATATGTACTTGGTTAATTATTAATAATCATAGGATAAAGTTCCCACTTGGCGTTGGGATATTTTTCAATGTGTTCACAAACTATTTTGTGTACTTCTTCCATATCACCTGCATTCTTGTCAATATGAATTACTTTCCCACCAGTTGCTTCAACTTCTTCACATATCAAATTAAAATATGTTCTCATAAGCAATTCCTCCTATCGCTTAATACAAAATAGTTCATACAAATCCACTTGTAATACATGTGATAGAGAAACTGCGTTGGACAAAAGAATATCAGAAGTATATTCATTTTCCAAATTGGAAATAGCAGTAGTAGACATACCACTTCGTTCTGCTAATTCCGCAATAGACATATTATGTTTATATCTGTATTCTCCAACTTTGTTCTTCATGTATTTAGTATGTATAGAACTATTTTTATTATGCATATAATATAAAAGAAACTTATAAGTTGAATTGATAATTTATTTGATATGCTAGAATTGTTGACACTAAAAATTATCATTCCTTAAATACTCTTGGTATTTTTCAGAAATGAATTTCATACTTTCTTCTGCTTGACCATTCTCCATATTATGATCGCTTAAAAGCTTTTCATAATTCTTGTATGTTTTGAATACATTATTAAAAGCTTCCTTATTCTGTTTCTGACCATTAGAGATGGAAGAACAAAAATCTAAAATATATTTTCGCTTTCTTTCTAGGTTATTATCTAATAACTCAGATTCAATATTCTCTATACCTTTGGACATTTTAGTAATTTCTTTGTATTGCCAATTATCATGTTTTTCCAATATGGCTATTCTTTTGTCAATGGTTTCTTTATCTTCTTCTGCACCAGTTTTAATGCGGAATCTATTTTTAAAATACGATATAATTTCAATAATTTCTTTCGCCCCAAACAAAATTGCAAAAAATCCTAAAATTACCAACACATAATTAATTTGCGCTAAATTTTCTATTGCTTCCATACATACAAATTCCTCCAATCTTTATAATAACTGAATGAATTCAGATGCAGTAACCTTTAATCCATCATCTCCGAATTTTTTCTTTGAAGCAGTGACAAGACCATTTCCATATGTACCTGGATATTCAACTCCATTTGGATCAAAACCATTAAGATATAATAATATCTCAAGCGCAGTAACCATATTCTGTGTTTCTCCTTTTTTAACATAATGAGAGCCAAGTGCTTTCCTAGTTGCAGAACCAAGTTTACCATCTTCAACAAGACCTGCTTTATAATCTAAGTTGATGGCGTGTTGCAATACTCTTACTTTCATCATATTTGTTTCTCCACCAACTAAACCATCGGTAACAATTTTTACACCTGTGAATTTAATAGCTTCACGTTGACCACGTTTTACTAATTTATTTCCAGATGTGACACTCTGGATAGTTGTGATAATTGTATTCTGAGATGTTTTAGAACCATCTGTATATGCAACAATTACATGTTTGCCAGGTGCAACAATAATATCACCACATTCGATATACTCTGATTTACCAAGATATTTTGATGCTTTTAATTCTTTAAATAATCCACTTCCTACTAAAGCACCACCAATGTTGCCAGAATATACAGCAGAAGAAATGACAGGTTTTCCATATGCAACATTTACAGCACATGCTGCTAATTCGGAACAATCAATTTCCACAGGTGTCTTTACATTTGCTACAATCCAATTAACGTTTTTTAATGCGTTATACGATGTAGTCCTGTGTTCCTGACAATAACCAAAATTGTTATTTAATGCAATAGCTTTGGCAGCCGCACCAATCTTAACTGCGTATTTTCTATCGGCACATCTATAAACTCTTGTCTGACCAAAATTATAAATATTTCCACATTTGACTTCTTTGCCAGTCTGATCACCGGCTTTACCTCCGGTTGTTTTACCATATTCGTTTGCAGAAGCCCATGCACATAATACAGCCATAACAAACTCCTCCTTTCAAAATTATTCCTTTGGATTTTTATAAGTAAGAGCAGTAGTAGAATCTCCAATACCTCTAGTCGTAGGATCAGTAATTGCATTAAATAAAGATACTAACGCCATTACAACGACATATGGATTACTTACTGCCTGTACAAACGTTTCCCACACCTTTGACCAAGTTGTTAAGTCGGATGTCTGTAATCCGAAATATGTAAGAATTGGAACTACAACAGAAATAATAACCTGTGCAATAAATAAAATATTCTCTTTGTTAAAACGAACTTTCCAGTTGATTTTGTTCATAAATTTTCCTTTCCATAGGAGAGTAGTAGCGACCTGACTATTGATTACGTAATTGTTCACTCACAGGTATGACATCTACTTTTATGCTCATTGTCTTGAGTAACCTATTTATTCATAATTTTTCCATTTCATATATACTTCTTTAGTATCATTTTTAAGAAAAATCATTACAATAATTTTTCTATCATTTTTAGGACTATAACTTGGATATAAATCAATAGGATATATACCAGAATCAATATAGAATGTTTGCTGATCTCTGTTATATATACGGATAATTTCTTTTTCGTTATAACTCCTTGGTTTTAAATTGCTTTCTATAGTCATTCCTTCTATTCCTCATATAACGTAAAAAATAGGGAACATAAAACCGTTGAATAGTAATTATGTTCCCTATTTATATTTTTCAAAATCACTATTCAACATTACCATCAGTCTTTTCCTCGACTTCCGCAACAATATCATTTTTAACAGATTCATTATCTGTTTTCTTTTCTTTTTTATTTATAGTTTTCTTTACCTGCGCCTTCATAATTGAAGCAATAGATTTCTGATAACTCTCTCCAAAATTATCCTTTTTTGATAAATCAAGTTTGGACAGTTTCTCTTTTGCTTCAATATCAGTTATTCGTCCATCTTCATACGCAGAAGCAATTCTATCAATTTCGTGACAATTATCACTACACCAACAAAAGTACCATGTTGGTTTACTTTTGTCTTCTGGATTACATACTGGGCAAAAACTGTATTTTTTTCGGCATAACATACAGGTTCTCAAATCTTTATTAGCCATTAATCCTCCTTATAAGAGGGCAGTGATTAAACTGCCCAAGCAATCTTATTTAGATATCTTCCTCTTCTTCATCAATGTAGTAAATAGAGAAAAGTTCAGAATCTGTAGAACATGCGTTAAGCATCATAGCTCCTTTGTAATCCATTGTCTGAGAATCACCGCCCTGAAGTGCAAGAGTAAACTCTGGACTTGGCATAAATGATGGAATGTGAATGATTGCAGCTCTAAGAGTTTCTGTATCACATTTATCAACAACTAATGCCTTGAAAAATAACTCATGCGCTTTCGGGAATTTCTTACCAGAGTTGGTAATCTTAGCACCGCTATGAATTGTCTTCTTGTATTTAACGATGTACTGTGTCTCTCCATCTGCTGTTGGTGGAGTTAATACATCGCTCGCAGGTGTATTGTCAGGTTCACCAGATGCATCTGTATGTACAATAGCAAATTCTGTTGCAGTAGCAGAAGTACCTTTTGTATATAATTCTTTACCCATAGAACCTTTTGGGGATAGAGAGTTTACAACAACAGAACCATCTACATAACCAGTAATATCAAGTGTTTCACCTGCCTTTACAAGCTGAATCATCGGCATAACAATACCTTTGTCTTCTGTTGCAATCTCTGCATCTGTGGCTGAGATAGCTTCGACAACTGCAAGATTAAGAAATGCATTAGTTGCAGTTACCTCGCCTTTTTTACCCGTATATTTTCTATATACAAGGTTTCCATCCTTATCATTGATATCAGTAGAATCTGCTGTAATATCAATATTGGCTTCTGTAAGCTGAGTTAAAGCATACAGAGGTGTACCGTTTGCTTTTGCACCGTAACCAAACTGAAGTCTATCAACGATTACGTCACCTAATTTAAATGCCATATTAATTTTCCTCCTTTAAAATTTGTTATTTTTATGCAATAAAAAATGAGCGATTATAAATCACTCATAAAATTAATTAAGTCATTTGGGATATCTTTTGCACTAACCATGCCGCCATAAATACCATGCATAGCTGCAACGCCCTGTTCATATTTCTGTATTCTTTGTACAGAGTCCATGAACTGACATATATTAACTTGTTTTAAATCATCCAACTTGTATTTAAAGCCAGGATGATTTATGCAAGCAGATACAAGAGGTAAGAGAGTGGAAGATCCTTTCTTGTCTTCGCTCTGTTGTACCTTCATTCTATCTTCTTGTAACATCCAATGCTTTGTGGTTTTACCTTTTGCCTTTTCTGTTTTCGGATGAACATTCATCATTGTACGAATATATTCCGCAATCTCTAAATATTCATCATCATAAATAAGGATGTTCTTATCTTCGTTAAATAGCGCCAAGTGGTCATATTCTGTATCTTGTTTATTTTTCTTTGCGGGAGTTAACACAAATCCATCAAAATTAAAATCTTTAAAAATTAAATTTAGTGGTTCTTTATCTTGTACAAGTTGATACATTATATAAAATACTTCAATGTCTTTGGTTTTGTTCCAATCCTTGTGAAAAGTATCATATAAGAAAACCCTAATTGATGTTGGGTTATTGAGAAAAGGTGATAAAGATTGATAAAATCTAGTTTCCCCAACTTCAAGAATATCTCCGATTGTTGGTACAGAAATTGTAATATTATTTATGGTATAATCTTCACCAAAATACATTCTTAATTTATCAAAATGATATTCTGATTTTTTATTATTAGATTTATTTTTCTCAGAATCTTGTTCTGCGGCATTTTGTAGATTGTCTAGCGTTTCTAATACATCCATTTAATCACCGCCTAACTCCATAATTGGTGATAGAAGTTTTACCATCAATTGTTTTGTGAATTCCATTAGTATCAACAACTTGGAATACAAGAGTACGAACGAGATAGTTATTATCTGTTGTGGATTCTTTAGAAGATATGAGATGAGTCTGCATACCAAAGATATTAGACCAGTTGAATCGTTCTCTTATAATAGAAGCGATTAAATCATGGCGTGGAATACCTGTAAGTTTATCATACCTGTCATTACCGTGAACAAATATTGTAAATGTAATATTTGTGTACTTTAATGTATCTTGATAACGAGGCATTTCGTCAAACGCTACTTGATAACATATATAGTGTTTTACTTCTGTCTGAGTGTCAGGAATAAATAAAAAAGGACGAATGTTTGAATTACTACCAAAGTACCGTTCCCATTCGCCTAATGGCTCATATTCACCTATTTCATTATTCCACTCCCAGTTTACATTGCCATCATCATCAAAAAGTTCCGTTTCTAAACTTTTTTCATTGAGGGCATATAATAAGTCTGGACGAGTTAATAAAGCTTTTTCAATTTTCTTCTTATATTGAATGTTTTCATCATCAGGAGCTGATTTATACTCTTTAATTTTATTTAATAGATCAATTTTGGTAGTTATCTTTTCCGTTATTTTCACCTCCTAATCTGCTAATCTGCTAATTCCAACGCAAGAGTTTCAGATTCAATTATTACACCATCTTTTTCAATAGTGCATTTAACAGACAATATTTTGCCAATAGTAGAAGAATCACTAGGAAACTTTACTTTCTTTTGGTTGTACTCTGTACCAACTCGCCATGTTACTTTATCAGTCCAATCTTCATCGTCAACAGAACAAGTCCATGTAAAGGTTGCATCAGTATATTCAGTTGTGATATCTTCATTGGAATCATTAAATAGATTTACCGTAAGATTTTTATAACTGCCACCAACTTTGATTGTTGAAGTAGATGCTGAAATTCTTGCTGTAATAGAAGATGGGGAAGTGGTTGGAGTAGATGGATCTGTTGGGGCAATTTCTGAATCGAAATATGAAGCCCACATACCAATAATATTACCATTTTCGTCTTTCTCAATATAATCCCGATGTTGATCAAAGAAATCTTGATATAGAGTTAATTTCTGAACCCCAAGTGGTTGAGCATTTTCGACCTTGCTGATCTGCCATGCTATTGCATTGTCAGTAAAAGAACTAACAAGTACACGCATATTCTTTGACGACTCGTTTGTATACCAAATCTTCTCAGTGATTGGATTTAATGGTAGCCATACTTTATCTTGGTTTTCCTGCGAAGTAAATCGTAGGTCAGTCCAAAGTCCAGAATTATAACTAGACTGCATTTTTAAAACAGACCACATTCTACGCTTGATTTTTTCTGTTCCGTTATTCTCAATCCACATCAATTCATAATTACATTTAAGAATTAAATACTTCGGGAATTGATTTGCTGGTTCAGTACGAAGAATCATCCATTTCTCATAGATATTTTCATCATTTGGAATATCAATGAATAAGCCGATAAAATTATCATTATGATATTTTTTACGATAATCAGTTTCAAAATAGTAGAGTTCGTCACCTTCAGAAAAATGTGTTTTCTGTGTTGGTTTAAACTGAATGTAATATTCCACTTGGTCTTTATCAATAGACTGATATGACTTAACAATAAACTTTGCATCTATGCGTGTTTTGGTTGTATTTTCATATGTCATTCCTTCTGCTAATCGTGGCTGATCATCATGATAGAAATCATAAATGTAACAGATTTTACTCTGGATATCGTTATCCCAAGTCCAATTCATCATGTCGTCAGACTGTTCCTTATAAATCTGACCAATCGTTTTAGCTCCGTTGTTCTTGGCGTTTGCGACACGCCTAGCTGTTGATAGACTCGGCATCGCAACCCACCTCCTCAAACATCTGCTTAATATATCCGTGAGAATCTAAAATAGCCCTACGGAATTTTTTATAACTAAAATGGTCACTCTTAAAATTATCCATAGCACCTTGTAAAGTCGCCATAAGAGTTACCATAAGTCCGTTGTCGTTAAATAAAGTTTTTGTACCACCTAATTTAAACATAACGTTTTCAAAAAAGACGAGAAACGCTTCATCATCTTCAAATATTTTCTCTTCAATTGTCTTGTCTTTATAGAGCAGCAGTTTGTGAATATCGCCATGCATTGCACGAACTGCTTCATTGATTTGCTTGTCTGTGAAGTCACCATATATATATTGCATATTAGGACTCCGTATTGATATAGGAATTATACATATATCCGTAATCACGAATACGTTTATTCAATTCAGTTTTCATGGAATTAAGACGGTCAATCATATTTTTATGATTGTCGAGTAGCTTCTTTTCTTCCTTACCGCCTATCATTACTGATGTGTGCATAATAGAATCAACCTGTGGCTGTAACCACTCAATCGTCATTCCAAGTACAAGAATTCCTACGACAAAATTCATATCAGCAGTTTCGTCTACTGAATTATTCAGTTCAAAATCCAACTGTTGAATTTCATCATCGAATGTGAGAGAAGAGAATAGTCTACGCACCCTTGGATTAGCAATTACATTGCTTAATCGCTCTGTATATATTTCAAGCAAATCATTTTCATCAAGAGAGAGTTCCTTCGGATCTGAAATTCGTCCTCTTGTTCGTGAAAAAATTGTTTCGTATGGAAGCGTCATTGTGAGCCTCCTTTACTATTCCTGAACTAATGTAAGTAACATTTTTGTACCAAAAATTTCATCAAGAGCCTTAATTCTGTGAACTGAATCAAGTGCATGAGATTCAATCATTGTAGAAGCAATACCTTTAAGGGCTTCCTTTGCACCTTTTGGAAGCTTTTTAATTGTTTCTGACATCTGCGGAACAGGAAGATTTAAAATCTCATTTAAGTCACTTGTTTCATACATAGACTCATATAAGTCTTTTACAGATTTATTCTGTTCAACAAAATCTTCATCTTCAATAATAATTCTTGGTGAATAAATGTTTACATCTTCACGAGTTCTAACGAGATAAATTAAATCTCTATATTCAACATCAACTACATCTCCACAATCAGCCCAACTATAAAGGATATGTGAACGTGCTCCCTCGATATAAAGTCCACCACTTACTAATGAACGACATGGAATAGTATCTTCGGGTGAAAATGTTTTTACATCTTCTTTAACTTCTGTAGTTTTTGTTATCTTTTCTGTACTGCTAGTAGTAGCAGTAGTTTTCTTTGTATATGCCATTTCCTTTCAATTCCTTTCAAAAATAGGAGAGTGGATTACCACTCTCCGTATAATCAATCTATAAGTAAATCTTACAGATCCCACTCACCATGATAACGAGTCATAAGGGTTGCAACACCCATACGTCTCTGTACCTCATAAGACTGCATATCATCCTTAGTAGCACCCTTTTCGTTTACTTCAAGTTCAGTCTCACCGTAGTCAACGAACTTAATAAATCTGTCATCAACTGCTGGCATAATATAGAGCTTCTTATTATCAACGATAGGAGTAGCAAGAGACTTATCAGTAAACTTCTGTGGAATCTCCATAAGAGGTGTTCCTTCGTAGCCACCGATAATACCTGTGTTTGCTACAGACTCCTTGATTGAATTAGCAGGATCAGCCCAATCAACCTTTGTAAGAGCATTAAGAGACTTTAATGCTGTCTTAGTACCCATGATTACAACACCGCTTTCGTTAGCAGCACCAACCTTTTCGATAATTGCATCAAACTGAGCCTTTGTAGAAGCAGCCAAAGCACCAGTACCCTTGAGAGTAGCAGGAACAGGAATAAGGTTTACACCATTTGCAAACTGAGAAGAAATGAGTGTCTGAACCTTCTGGATATAAGCCTTAACAACCGCATCTACGAAAGCACCCCAATCCTTACGACCAGTTAAGAAGAGACGAATATCTCCACCAACCTTGATACCATATACTGCTGTATCAACATGATAAGACTGACCAGAACCTAAACGCTGGATGGATAAATCATGTGCGTCACCGCTGACTTTACTTACAGTAAGTAATATTTCATCATCAGCCCAGAATTCATTTACATCTCCATCTTTCATATTCTTTGACTCAACATAATTGTTGAAAAACTCGTTCTCAGAAAGACCATGAGCAATCTGAGTATCAATAATTTCCTCAATTACCTCGAAGAACTGTGTTCCTCTCTCAGAATTTAACGCTCTCTTAATCTGCTTATTAGAAGAATCCTTGGTAAGTCCAAGGTATTCAAAACAAGCCTTTCTAATTGTGTCACTAGCTTCTGCCTTAGAAATTACACGATTAGAATCGGCGTCATAAATTTCACGACCTGCACCGAGGTCAAACATAAGATTTTTTACACTTGTATCTAACATTTATTTATTTCTCCTTTCTCAAAAATTAGGCTTTCTTTGTAAGCTGCATAGCGGCAGTTACACCAGAAATGGCTTTGAGTTCAACACCGTCTTTAACAGCGATTTCACCAGAAAATCCATCTGCTGAAATTTCAACTACATCACCAACTGCGAGTTCATAGGCTCTAACTACCTGAGTAGGAGCATTTGTATAGTTGCTTTCTTTCTTAAATGTGTTGCTATATGTTTCCTCGATCATTGGCACCTGGTATACAAACAGGGCATCTCCAGGAGTTACTACTTCTACATAGAAATTTCCATTATTTGCCTTACCAACGACCTTTCCTTCAAATGAAGTAGGTGCTGCTGCTTTATAAAGATCTAACTCTACGAATTCACCCTTACCAACGAACCATCCGTTGTCTACATAAGCACTTGCTGCTTCTGCTAACTGAATGTTATAAATATGCTTTCCACCATCTCTAGCGAGAACCTTAGAAGGGAAAGCTACTGCATGTTTTGCAATACTAACCTGAATCATGTTTTATCCTCCTTAAATTTTTGCATTAAAAAAGACACTCAATTTGAGTGCCATTACAATGATTTATATTTCTTGTTTTATTTGCTAAAAAGATTTCCGTAACGGTTATCTTTCTTAGACTTGTTTACATTGGCGAATACTTTTACAGTTGACTTTTTCTGAGTTTTCTCATTAGTAGCTGAAAAGGTCTTCATATTAGAATCTGCATAGATAAGTTTTGCTTCCTTCTCTAAATCTTCGAGAGAATAGTTATCCATATTTGTATACAGTTTCTCAAAATCCTTATTAATGAATTTTCCTTCTTCATCTTTTTCAGAAATAGAAGCAAAGTTTTCATTTGCAAGAATTTCCTCACGCTTTGCATGAAGTTCATTCTTTTCTGCTGTCTCCTTAAACTCTTTGAGTGCAGCATAGTTTGAACGCATAGACTGTAACTCTGCAAATTCACTATCTGTTAAAAGTTCACGATGTAAATTGTATCTTTCTCCATCAAAAGCTACATTATCACCGTCTTTTGTATAGTTCTGACCGAAGATTTTATCACCATTCCAGTTCTCATATGTAAAATGATCATCGTAAACAGCGTTGATAAAGTACCACTCATTATCAGCATCTTCATATTCAGATAAAAGCTGGTAAAGTGCATATCTTGTATCTTCATGACTGATTTCATATGTACGAATAATCTTTTCAAAAGTCTGACTTTCTCCTTCATCACCATCTGGATCAGAAGCTCCTTCGCCATCACCTTCTCCATCATTGGAAGGCTCACCAGATTCTCCGCTACCTGAGTTGTCTCCTTCTGAATTGTCATCATCGAACATCTCAGCGAATTTTGCTTCAAGTTCCTCATCTGACATTTCTGTATAGTCGAATGTTACATCTTCAGCAGTCTTACCATATTTGGCAAGTAACTCTTCAAATTTTGTCATTTTGTTATTTGTTCCTCCTTCCTTTGATTTTTGATTTATATCAAAACTCTCAAGAATATTAGTTAATTTCTCTAAAGTTTCAACCAATTTGTTGTCTGTGTTAAATGTTACTGTTTTCGCATTTACAGCGAAATCTTCAATTTTAAAATTACTTCCTGCCATACCAGGGGATACATCCTTTGACAGAAGAGTAAGACCTGATACATAAAAATCATCTAACTGCAATGTTTTATTAGCAGTATTAAATGATAACTCCCTTATGCATAATTCCACCGAACAATCTACAGTTCCACGTCTGTTCAGAATCTCAATAGCATCTTGACAATATTCGTCATATAAATATCCATGTAAAACTGCACGATTTACGCCAGCGTCTTCATCATATTCAATAGTAGTCTTTGTGCCATCAATAACACCGATAGGCTGTTCTTCATATACAACTTTGTCGTTACCATCTTTGTCAGTTGTCACATAATAATCGTGAGATCCGAAATCTAATTCATTATCTGAATTGGTTGTGATATGTGCTAAAATTGGGCGAAAGTTTGCCGATGGGACATTTTCATTAAAAGATTCTTCGGAGATTTCCGACTTATTGAGATTGACATGATCGTGAAATGCACGACTAACGAATGGAGTAAGAGATTCTTTGTGTTTATCTTCATCCTTGGAAGTTTTTTCAAAATTACCATTCATACGAACCATAAGTTCTTTACCGAATTTATTACTATCAAAATGAGCAAAATTGTTCTTTAAACAGAACTCATACAGCTCATCAATAGACATAATTCGTCTTTTCTTCTTTTTTGGCATTATTTAACCTATTCCTCCTTTCTTTGTTGATATACCACTCAAAGTAGGAGAGTGGTTAGAATGTTAGCATGTTGCTATACTGAATTTTATTATTTGTATTTTCAAAAGTGAGAGAATGGTTATTTACAAATGTAGCCACGTTCCCATCTTGAGATACCAGTTTAAAACCTTCTTTAAGAAGATTTTCCTTTGTCTCCTTGTCGGAGGTTTTAATAAAATTGTATTTCATATTAAGATACCTCCCTTATTTAGCCTTTAGCCTTATCTTTTTTATCACGACTAGCTTCGCCATCATCTGAAATTTTGTCATCAGAAAGAGTAGGTTTAACTCCTTCATTATCACCTGTATTAGATGTTGTATGTGAACTTTGAACTGGAACAAAATTAAGATCTAAACATTCGTTTTCCAAGAAATGAAGAGATAGTGTTTCTCTTTCTGAGAACCCATTTAGACTATTTACCAATAATTTTGGTGCAAGACCGTATGTATTGTCTTTAAGAATACTATCCTTATAAGCATCTTTTGTATAAACAGATATTTCGATAAATTTAACAAAACTTGGATTATCAACATAATAAGATATAATTCTATTGACAATAGCTTGCGTTTGAGGTAAAAGCATAGAAATAGCGAACTCTGTATCGGCTCTAATCGCAGCGTTAAATGCCGTAGATCCTGAGATAGAACTAGAATTTAAAATTTGAGCACCGCCAGAAGTATTTAGAACTGTTTTTGTAGCATTTTCTACTTTATTTGTATCTGTTGCCTTATCACTATCAAAACTAATCTGATTGATTTTTCCAGGAATAATAGCAGCAGAAGTATAATCAGGCAAAGCTTCATTTACCATTCTTTGCCAATAAGGTAATACTAAGTCTGGATCAACTTTCCATTCATTTACATCATCTGCGCCAGATAATGTTTCAAGTTCCATCCAAATCATTTTGTATATTTCCTGTTGGTCTGCAATGCTTTGAATATCTTCAAGATCCAATAAGTTTATTAATGAATTTAATAATCCGCTAAACACGGGAACGATAGTCTCCCAGTCTTCAGCATGGAATTTCAAACAGACACCTTGTTCTCCGATTGGTTGCCATTTACTTTCTCCGCTTTGCTGTGACTTATTATACATAGAAACAAATGGTTCACCCCAAAGATCCAGCAAGTCTTTGTTTCTTTTAAAATAATCCATATTCATTGTGAATGCGAAGTCACCTGTATCTGTATACACACCAGAAATTCTACAATAATCTGCTGGAAGTGGAAGAATAAAGAATGGTGTTTTCCCGTCTGATTCTGGATTAAAATAATAGCAACCATAAAATACATCTTCTCTAAAACATGTCATATATGCTTTAAGAAATTCATATTGTAAGTTCATCTTGTCAAGAACTTTTAGTGTGTCATTATATGATTTTGTCACTGCATCTTTATCATTATCTTCAACCAAATCATATTCAGGAATTACAGTTCTTGCATCCAAACAGAACATGTTGGCATTATATGCAATAAGTCTGAAATATACCTGAGAACGATAATAGAGATATCTTGACAGGTTTCGTAAATTGACCTCGTTAGAAGTGATATTCTGTAAATAATTTCTAAGGTCTTCTTTGTTGAAATTGCTAATAGTAGTGTAGGTAGTAGATTTTGATGTGTCTCTAAAATTAGTAAACGCTTCGTTTGCTACATCAAAATTTTCAATCCTACGTTTATTTTTTTCGTAAAATTCTTTCATCTCAGCAGCCGTAGGTTGTTTTGATGTAGAAGAGGACATATTATTCATCTTCTTAGTTGTATTTATAGCAGGTGCATTAGCATCCGCTTTCTTTGTTCTTGGCATTTTTCGTTAATGCACCTCCTTTAATTAAACATTGAAAATCTTTTGCCTTGACGGATTGGAAGTTTGTTGATGAGATCATTTGTGTTGGTTGGACGTTTTTTATTTGTAATAGCTTTTCTACGCTCACACATAAGTGCATAAGAAGCCATACAAGCCGTATACGCACGATCATCGTGGAGTTTATTAGCCTTTTCTGGTGTCAATTCAAATGAATCTTTTCCTGAGTCTCTTTTCTTACGAATCATATTCACAAGTTCTTCTTTAAGAGCATCAATATTAGCAAGAGCTATTTCATCTTGCCAATCAAGTTTAATAGTTTTGGTATTAACTGATTCTATTTTTTCTAACTCTTCATTGAGTTTTGTTTCAAATTCTTTCTCATTAACTTTTTGCTTCCTGAGTTCGGTAGAAATTCTTTCTTTCTCTTTAGCCAGCTTCTTTTCATCAACATCAAAAACAGTGAGATAGCCTTTGTGATCATATTGTGCGGTAAAGCTGATTTTATCTTGATTCATTAATTCAATCATTGCTTCATACATTTCAGATTTATAACCAGCAGGAGACATAAGATGCACTTTGTCTACTGCATTAGGAAATTTCTTAACATAATCAGCAGAGTATTCCTTATCAATTAATCCTCTGTGAACAATACCAGCAGAATCCGTCCAATCTGGCATCAAATAATCTGCTATATTAACCCCTGATCCGCCGCTACCTGCATCAATGTATATACCAACAATATTTCCATATGCGTCAGCTCCACCATTATAATCAAGAATTACTTTTTTTAAATATTCAATCTGATCTGGTGTCTGCATAGGAGATTTTATTTTTTTACCAACATCAACAAGATTAATACAATTTACCAATCTCATTCTTGTATCAATACTTCCGTCTACCTGTTCGTATTCATAAATTTCACCAACAAGGATTACCGAATTATCTCGACTTCTAGCAGGATCATATGTGATGACGAATTTTTTATCACCTGTATCATTGTAAAGAAGAGGTTTTCTTGTTTCTTCGTTTCGTGTAATAACACCTCTACGAATAATTGCATCAGTGCCAGCATCTGTAGTAAAAATACAATAATACTCACGTCTTGCTTTTTCTGGGTTTGTTCTCATTTCCGATTCAACAGTATTTCGAGATAGAAGAGGGGTGACTAATTCTCCCCTAAGAGTTGGTTTAAATGCTTGTTCGCAATCTATATGTAAAACACAATAATCTGGATTTCCCATAATTTGCTGTTTAGAAAAGTCACGATACAGTCTCCAAAATTGAGTATCAGTTGAAGAAGCTGAACTTATATAATATTTCTGATATGACAAATCTCGTGGTAAGCACCTTTGACGAATAGGATCTATTGAATTACCATCTACATCTTTACCAGTTTTTAAACTTTTATTTACAACGGCAAATGCACCATATACATTCATCATTTCATCAGATAAGAAACCACTTTCATCAAAAATTACTGTGCCTCGCATACCTCTCTTGGCATCTATATTTCCGTTCAATGTCCTAGTCATAGATCCGTTATAACATGAATAGGAAAACCCATTGGACGAGTGTGAAAATCCGTCACCTGCTGCATTTTTGATTTCTATCTCATTCTTGAATAAAGAACCAGTTGAACCATAAAATGTATCAATATTATCATTAGCGAGTCGTTCCAAAGTAGTGAAAGTTTGTTCAGCCTGACCACCTGTACCGCTTGCAATATATGTCCATACATTACAAAAACACATATCTTTAGACATAATCTCAAGGTCAATAACTGTACTTTTACCATATCCACGAGTACATACTGCAAGTACATTTGGGCAAACCCAACTTCTTTGTACAAGAAGTGCTTGCCCATCTAAAAGTTCTATATTGAAAAAGAGATCTATAGCTTTTACTGGGTTGCATTGCAGATATTTTTGGATTTCAGCGATTTGAATATAAGATTCAATTTTACGAGAAGAAATAGAGTAACCATGTGGTTTTACATATATTCCGTATTGATTATAAAAATCCTTATCATAATCAAGAATTTCATTCTGATAGTAATTCATAATCATTTGTTTATTCTGATTCATTTTCAACAACCTCCTTTGATTCTTCATCAGGAGATTCTTTCTCTTCGTCAAATTCCGCAAAAACAGAATAAACATCTTTTAAATCTTTTAACTGTTCTTCGTTTAGTAAATTATTTTCTTTTAATGTATCCCTCAAATCAAGATTTTCTCTCAATAAGATTCTATTAATTTCTTGATAAGCATCCTTTTCTTTACGAAGACTAGTATTTACAACACGCATTTCAGAAACCATATCTGACCATTCAGATTCGTCAAGTGCCAATTGCTTCATAATAGAAGCATCGCTAATTTCCTGAACTTGTTGCATACCTCTACAAGTATCAATGTCAAAACCATTGACTTCACCACTTCGTAGGTTAAGACTCTTAATTTTTTTGATTTTACCAGTCCAAGTATTTTCACCTTTTTTAGCATTTTTATTGTGCTTTAATGAAATACAACTGTCTTGAGCAAGACTTGTAATGACAGAAGTTATTTTACCTTTACTTTCTTGTAGGGATTTAATTGTTGCAGAATTGCGTTCAATATTAGAAATATCACACATTAATTTTGATATGGTATCATCAATTTTAGATTGTTGTAAGAATCCACGAACAATAGAGATAGCGGAAGAGGTACGCATCATGTCTTCATTTGCATCTTCACTAGAATCTAATAGACCTAATAACTGAGAATATAAAAATGGTTGGTCGGCTATATCCTCTTTTTCAAAAGGATCATAGCTGAGTAATCGAATTACATCATTTTTGTTTTTTAAAAAACTATCATATGTATCCAACCCTGCATGTGATTCAATAAGTTCTTCCTCAGTTGTAAGTTCTTTTACTGATTCATTTTCAGCTTTATCCTTAACAAAATGGTCTGAATCAAAGTATGTTAGTCCTATATAATTTGGCATAGCAATTTGACGTGCATACGCTGTCCATACATTAGATTTAACTTTTCCAGAAGCAAGATTCTCAACTTCCTGGATGCTTGAGTCCCATACCTTTTCGAGGAAAGGTTTTCCCAAATATCTAAGGGCAAGTTGCACTGATTCCCTCGTAGGCTCTTGATCAACACCATTTGTAGTTCTTAACGCTATCTTTTTTGCACAGTCTTTACAAATTGGAGTAAGACCACTTTTACTCATAGGATCTGTACTTACATAAAATTTATCTTTAGCTTTATGAGTATCACACATATAACACCAAGCACCTTCTTTTAGAGACTTGATTTTTTCTTCTTGTGTTTCAACTTTTTTCTTTAATTGTGCAGCCGTTAATTTTGTAGGCTGTGTTTCTTTTGTCGTAGCCAAACTAACGACCACCTCCTTTTATTCCAATATAAAAAAGAAGCCACTTCATACGAAATGACTTCTCATAATTTCCAATATAAAATTTCCAATGAAAGTGCAATTTATTTAGAACGCCGTGTTAGGGATTCGAACCCCAAAGACTTTTACATCCAGACTGTTTTCAAGACAGCATCCTCGACCAATCGGACACACGGCATGAGCGTAGTATATAGGACTTGAACCTATGCACCGAATAAACGATGACCTCTGATTAGCAATCAGGTGCAATACCAACTCTGCCAATACTACATAATAAAAGAGCCACCTCCAAAGGAAATGACTCTTTCTTTATCAATCAGTCGCCAAACTGATTATAACTGTATAGGGCGGTAGTAAGTGTTGAGCTTACACATCTAAGAGCAGTATGCATCCCACAAATAGACTTTCACATCAGGCTTACCGCACATAATCTGGATAGCAGAACTTGAACCTACAACGTCTAGTTCCCAAAACTAGCGGATTACCAAATTGTCCTATATCCAGTTGATAGGGTGGAAAGTACCACCCATTATTTTTACTCAGACCAAACAAGATCTGTTGTATAAGCCAATGTATTAATCGGAGTAAATTCTGTTACCTTGTAAGAAGCTAAAAGCTCAATACATTTCTTCTCTAATTCATCTTTATTTTCTGTAGAATATTCAACAGTTTCATATTCGCCAGTCCCAACCAATGTAGTAACTTCTTTTACTTCATGGGTATCTTCATCGGTTACAGTTTCTTTCTGTTCTTTCATAATTTCCTGCTTTACAGTAAGATAACGATACATTCCTGTTTTGGAATCTTTAATAAGAATTTTATACATAGTCAGCCTCCTTACAGTACAACAGATGTTTCAGCTTCAAAATCATTTGCCAACGCTCTGATTTCTGTTAATTTTGTTGTGATTGCAGCTTTCACTTTTTCCAAGAAAAGAACTGCCATTGCCTGTCCTAATTTTTCAGGAGTATTAAACACTGTACCAAGAGAAGCAGTAGGAATTTTATTTATGTCAATAGAAAGTGTAATAGATAAATTCTCATCGAGAGTGTACTTTTTATTTACTAAATCAGAAATTGTGACCTTTTCAATAGTAGAACCGTCTGGCTCATCAGTAACAATCACAGGAATTCCTGTATCTGAAAGTTTCAAATTTCCAGAGAAGTCAATCTGGCTATATTCGATATATCTTACGAAATTATGTAACTGATTTTTCTCTGTATCAGCATCTCTTATACTATCACCCAATTCTTCAACATTTAAACTTACTGTAATTACATCTTCGTTAATTTCTGTTTTCTGTGCTAATTTCATTATTCAGTTTCCTCCTCACTTAATAAGTTATAAAATTCTTTTAATCCGCAAATCATATTTTTAATGGTAGACTTTGACAAATTACACTGTAATTGTGGTAAATTCATATCTGTATCATTTACTTTAAAAACAAGACAATTGTTATCAAAATCAATACTCATACTTGCTTTTGTCTGATTTCCAATAAGCATCTGTAAAGCTTTTAAAGTTTTGCCATTATCACTTGTAATACTTAATACGTCACCAATTTCTAAGTCGTTTTCAGTAACCTGTAAATAAGCCATTATATGTGCACTCCTTTCTTTTATTTTCTTAGCTTCCTTTTATTCTAACTGAGGTAATAGGATTTGAACCTACGAATACAGGAGTCAAATTCCTGTGCCTTACCACTTGGCGATACCCCAATAATCAGCATAAAGCACTAACTAGCTGATATTGCACTGTACACATGCAGTTTTAAATTAGAAAACTTTCGCAATCCATTCATGCTTATTGATTATTCTCCACATATTTTCAGTCTTTGGAGCAAAGACCAGTTGATAAGGTTTTGCATCTCTTATCCAATAGACCGCCCAGCAGTCATTCACTAATGGTTCTCATTAACGCAGAGAAGCACGATAGATATACCGCATTAAGGTTTCGTGCGCACTAGAGTTGCTATAAAGTCAGCTCTACCAAAATACAGTAGCAGGTCTTACAATGCTACATGAATAGCAAATGCCAAGATATGACATGGTGTGCCTCGAAGAGGGCTATTAAGAATCTAGCTTCGATATTTGGACACTATATTATTCTCTGTTTTGTCGCCCACTTAAGGGTTCTTTTATTTGTTCTCTTGTTTGGAATATTTTGACATGAATTGTCATGATATGATATAATGGCTAGAACAAGCAAATAATCCAACATTTTAATTTGGCTAGATTGAGATGGTTAGGCGGTTTGAGTCACATCAGAACAGTGATGTTCTGTTTATATAAATATCCTCGTGACATCATGTAGGAAATACTTACAAAGGAGGATATAACGTGACGTTTATTGAATTATTAATCTTTACGATTGTAACTGGCATCGTAAGTGGCGTACTTACTACATACTTAGTCAGATTTTTCGATAGACACAAAAATGACCGCCACTCGCCAAAGCACGGTCATTAATGTGTTAAGTATTAAATTTATTTAGCCTTTATTGATTTTACATTTGGCTCAACCGTCTAACGGATATTTGCTTGTTTTCTTTAGAAATTATTCTATCACAGTTTTGTGTTGAGTGCAAGGGGGAATTAGACGAAGTGTTAGACGAAAGCTTCATCGGGATTGCTTAAATACCTTCTTTTTCAGCTTCTTTCTGTAATTCTTGTTGTTTAAACTTTAGAATTTTTAATTTTTCCCTTAAATCAGCCTTAGAAGCAGGACGTACATAGCTTTGTGAAGTTACTGAAGTTGATTTGTGATTCGCCCATTGTGATGCAAGATTTAAATCACCAGTATCTTCATATATTTTATTGATCGCCGTCTTCCTGATGCAATGACAATGAAAGTCCTCTAAGCCAATAATTCTACCGATTTTTCTCATTCGATCGTGAATCATACCTTGTGTCCAAGGAATCCATTTGTCCTTATATTTATGAATAAATAGAGCATCGCATTCAAGATGGTCATAATCATTTGTTCTCATAGATAACCATGTTTCAAGCATATCCTTACAGGTACTGTCAAAGGAGACTTCTACACGGTATCCTTCCTTCTCACGTATTGACTCAAATACCATATTGTCTAAGTCAAGAGAAGATACAGTAAGTTTCTCCAAAGCACCAATTCTATTAGCGGAGAAGAGTGCGATTTCAAATAATAACTGATCTTGTATTGTCCATTTGTTATTCTCTGTCTTATATAAATCTGCTCTAATAGCTGCAATCTGCTCATCATTTAAAAAGTAATGATTAAGAATCTGTTCTTCGTTTGCTTTTTTCATTCTATCAAGCTTACCATCAAAAGGATGATATTTAACAAATCCACGCTTCATAGACCAAATATAGAATGAACTTACAGCAGAAATTTTCATATTGATTATCTTCTTATGATTCATTAATGTTTCCTGACAGAAAAGCATATATGCTTCCATAATATCAACGGCATTTTCCATGAATTCATCAGAATATAAATCTAATTCACCATAATTTTCTCCTAACCACATGAGGAAGTGTCGAAACAATCCTTTATATCTCTTGTATGTAGTATCTTTTACATCACGATTTTTGATGATATTAGATTGTAAATATTTTTCATATTTCTTCCAATTCTCTTCATAAATAAATTTCTCTTTATCAGGAGTGAAATATTTCACCCTTGTTATTTTCTCTTTTGACAATATTTCAGCCTCCTTTTTTAGTTAATTATTTTATTAGTGGGCAGGGTGTGATTTGAACACACAATGTTTACCATGTAGGTCACGGTTTTACAGACCGCTTGCTTCAGCCATTTGCATACCTACCCATATAAAAAGAGTGTGCAGCATACACCACACACTCCAAGTTCAAATGTTATTTGAAATCAGCAAATTTGTCTCTTAAACACTTACACACTGATTCTTCTATAACATATCCTATAATCTAAAATCTAAAATCCAAAAGCCTTTAACATCTTCTGAATATCTTCATGACTTAACTCATCGCTAGAGTAGTAAGAATAACTCATATAAGAGTCGCCATCTGACTTACTAGCAGTAAATCCGTGAGTATTTCCATATTCGTCTTCAGAAGTATGTAAATAAGTCTCATCATGCACATGGCAGTTCTTACAATCACCATCGCAGTCATCTTCCTGACCAAACAGAATAACTTCCTTATCCTCATTTACACAATAATCAATGATATTCTGCTCGATATCACCATCCATATCAATATAGAAAATATCTGTTTTATCAAGAACACCAAAGTCCTCAATAGGAACAACAGTGATTACACCACCATCATCAACAGATACTAAATATTCGTCTATATTCATATAATCAACAAGATCAATCTCTTTAATACTTGTCTCGTCAAGTCTAATAAGATTATCCAAAATATACTCAGCAATTTCTTTATTTACAATTACACCAACTGTTTTATCAGTATGATATAATCTATTGATATAAATAGAGATAATGTCATCAACCTTATCCTCAAGATCAATCATCTGAATGTCTTCATATTTATTTTTCTTCAAATATTTCACAACCTTTCAGATTATGCATTCTTAACTGCATCTTTAAAAGCTTTACCTGCTTTAAATTTAGGTGATTTCGATGCTTCGATATGAAGTGATTCGCCTGTAAGTGGATTTCTACCTTCTCTTGCAGCTCTTTCAACAGTCTCAAATGTACCAAAACCTACTAACTGAACACGTTCACCAGCAACAACAGCATCCTGAATTGCTTTAATTGTTGCATCTACAAAAATCGCTGTATCCTTTACAGTTACGCCATCTAATGTCTCTGATACTGTATCTTTAATTACTTTTACTAAATCTGTCTTGTTCATTTTTAATTTTCTCCTTTATTTTCCTTTAATATTTTTTGTAATATAAAAGAGGGTAGCGTCCATATAAGGTACACTCCCTCTGATAGTAGTTTCGTCAGCCAAAAATAATATATTAATTGTAGTTGTGAATATCTGCTTCCACAATTACTCCAAACTGAGCCGAACAGTGGACTACAATTGTTATTTAATTTAATTTAAATACATATTCAGCCGTTCTACCTTGTCCTTGTTCAAATTCAAACATTGAGCAAGAAGCATTTGATGCTGCATTTAATGTCATAGCATATGGATCAATACCAATTACTGAGCCAACAGATAATACTGCTGAATCCATCCCAATCTCTTTAAGAGCATCATGGTGAATGTGTCCAGAAATTGTATAATCAATATGAATACCATATGTGCGTGACATTTCTAATAAATTAATTTTTAGATTTTTCTTCTCACCGTGCAATCCAACAACACAGTATGTAGACATCATTGAGTAAGTCATTCCTGTTGGATTTTCGAGTATTGCGATATTCTCATTATCTCTCAATCGTTCTTTAATAAGAGCCATCATAATTTTGCTAACATTTTCATCTGGAAATGTATTCTTTTTTCCATCCAATAGTCTTAACTGATTATGATTTGAATCAAAAACCATCTGAAATTTTATTGACACATATTTGCTTAATTCATTCAACCAATTTGCTAAATAATCTGCATAACGAATACTAGACTCAATTACGCCATATCTTAATCTCATAAGCTGAGACATTCTGAGACATCCATCAATGCCATCTCCAAGTTCAATAATTGACAATTCAGTAATTCCAAGTTCCTCGATTTTGTCCACAACCTTATTAAATAAAATTGTCATTCTTTCCTCAAATATCTCAGGAGAGTACGCATTTATAATTCCATTATAAAAATCTTTGATTTCAAATTCACAACCATAGTGGCAATCGCTAATGGCAAGTATCCAAGACTTTTTATTTGTTGTTGGCTGAATACGAATAGGAGACGATAACTGTGGCAAAGATAAAATTGTTTCGCTGATTTTCTCAGCGATCATTTCATCTCTAGCATCTTCTCTAAGCCATTTATTATATTCAATCTTTTCACTCTGGATTTTCTTTCGTTCTTTTTCAAGTTCTCTCTGAGCTAACTGTATTTCTTTTAACTGTGCATCGGAATCAACAAACTTAGACTGATTTGCATTTAACATCTTCTTAAATGCTTGGAACTTCTTTCTGTATGTACTTTCCCCAAAATCATTTCCAGTAAGTTCATTAATTATATTCGCCACATCATTCCAAGAACCTATCTGGTCTTTATCTTCGCATATCCTATAGATAAGTTCCTCATCTGTTTCGTTCTCGAATCTTTTATAGGTGCTAATTGTATCCACCTACTTTCTATTCAGCAGATTCAGACTCTTCATCTGGAAGCTCAATACTAATTTTAATATCAAAAATAGTAGTACCTTCTGGTAACATTTCAGCGATACGATCTACAATAGAGCCTTCATCATCAACGAAAACTCCGTTTTCAATTCGTACACCACTTGCTGTAATATTCTTTTTAGCTGCACTAACAATTGCTTTCTTAATCTTACTATCTACCATAATCCTTTAAATCCTCCATAAAATTAAAAATTCCCACCAGAACGTTTTCTGCCAGGATTATAATACATTTGTTTGCTTTTATTCTGTTTTACTTTGATATACTCACGAATCTTCCTAATATAATTTTCATCATAGCTTAATCTAGCATGTGACTCCAAATAATAACATCCACAACGAGTAGGAATTTTATTTGATAGCACATTGTCTATAAGTTTATATGATGGATTAAGATTTTTCATATGAGTATGTTTTTCTGTATCTTCTTTTCTACAGATACGAAAGCCATTTTCGGTCTTGTCTATATAAAAACCTTTATATTCAATTCTATTTTTCATAGGCAGAACCTACTTAACATACTTATCTTCGATGTAACGCTTTTTAGCAACACCTTTAGTACGATAATAACCGACTGGATATCCATTTTTGTCGATATATCCTCGTCTTGTGTTTCTGATTACACCTTCGGATAATAGCTTTTCAATTTCATTTTTTGAAATGTACTTAATAATTTTCACTTCTTTCTTGATTTATTTCCTACAAAGTAGGATAGTAGTTGGAAATGTAGGATTTGAACCCACGACCTCCTGAACCCAAATCAGGCGTTCTAACCAAACTGAACTAATTCCCAAAATAAAAAATCCCATACCGAAGTATGAGATCCTTACTTAATATGAGCTGAGATATTTGACTCAATACACTAACATCTACTGTGGTTGGACACAGTTTATCACACAAGCGATTAGCTTGTAGTTAGCAACAACACCAATTTTGACATAACTGGCAAACTCTTACTATGAAGTATTATAGATTTTCTTTCATCACATCGCCTCTTGCGGAGTTCAGAGAGTGCGAATCTCTTACGGTTGCAATTACTTGTACTTTCTTACATAACACTTTGCGAGTGTCATATATGTCCATATTACAGGACAATAAGTTGTTTTTCTCTTCATAGTCATACACACTTTTGCTGTTTTGTAATCTTCTTTAATATTATTTACCTAAAATAATTTGATTTCCTTCAAAAGTATGTACTTACATATGGACGATGAGGTGTACATTTGACCATCCGTGCCTTTTGAGCACAGCCCAATCATCACCATCCTGCTCGGATTGCGATCTCCTTACTTTTTGATTCCATCCCTGTTTTTCAACTTAAGAGATATTACCAAAATCCTACTAGCAGTTACACTTGCGGTATTCCCACCAATAGTACACAAATCATACCCACATTTCTGTGTTACTACAGTGCCTATTTCAAGACACCCACCAGTCAACCATATTCGCCAACAGTTGTCCTTGAATAGAAGGTTGGGCGTAGATTTTATGTGTTTTCCGTCAAGCTGTATTGCTACAGTCGCAGCCTTATAATACGATAAGAGCCACTTTATACATGTCACCATGCTTATCTTAGAATTTTCATCCTCTGATCCGAAACCGACCAGTTCCCACATAAAATGGGAGAGTTGCTGAAGCACAAGGAGTCGAACCTGTTATTTCATGAAAATGAGTCATGTGTGATAATCCGTTTCACTCGCCAGCAATAATATATTTAGAGAATAATCGGCAACCATGCTGCAAGAATTGTAGCACAATCACCGACACATATAAGAAGAGGAGTACAATATGAATATGTACCAATCTTAGAAATGATTTTTAGAATTGTTCTGTTTGAAAACGCCTCGAATCGTTCCCCATAGGTTTGATTCCTATATATCTTCCACAGAAATGCATGGTACAGTCTCGCTTGCTGAACTTAACTGGTTTTGCACACCATACACAAGTTTTTCATATGGCTTCACAGCAACTAATTTATAGTCATATGTTAGACGAAATATTATAATGCCTTTCGACAATTATATATTCTCTGTTTTATCAGCCAAGAAAAGCTGATTTCATTGTTTTATATTCGGGGCAGATAATGATACGTCTGCCCCTAGTATACTTTTTAAACTTGCAAGCCCTTATTTATTACACGCATTGGCAATGGCGTGGGAGTTTACTAACGCAACTCTGCGGTTTCTTCCCTCCATATTACGGACGTTAAGTTGAACGCTAAAAGCCTTGATTTTACTATGTTTTTGGTAAAATTGCACAATTAGTTGCCGAAAAAATTATACACATTTATCACTATTGAAACTTAGCATAAACTTTTCTTTGTTGGTTTTATACAATAGATTGAGAATTTTTCTTGTATATTTTTCAGGCGAATACTTCCTCCTTTTAGATGCCCCCTCTTCATTGCTTAAACCAAGTGCTATCTCAATCAGTCTATTTATTGTAATTATATTACCTATTTTAATTTTCTTTATTGATTCAGTTACTTCTTTTGATTTTTCACAAATCTGTTTATTATACTCTTCATCATCATCTATATATTTTAATTTTGTATTTTTTACAAAAGAGTCATATTCCTGAACTAATTGCATAATTTTTGTCATTTGTTTATCATTAGCCTTCCCCTTCATTTTAATAAAAAAAGATTCGGTTGATAATGTATCCGAAGTAGAGGCGTTTTGAATTTTATTTATCCAATCTTCAAGCCAATTCATAGGACATAACAATTCTCTATTAATACGACTTTTAAGTTTGTTTTTTGATTCATCAACTTCCTCTTGCGGAAGTTCTTTACCATCTTTGGTATATTTAATTTCTCTTGTGTATTTCATAAACTCAGGGAAATCGTGTTTCTTATACTTTGGTTTACCAGATTCAGTATAACCGACAATCTTTTTAATACTCATACAAGAGAGTTTGCTAATTCTATCAATTTCCTTATTACCATCAATTTCATATTCTCTTTTACATCCATCAATAATAACCTGTGCAAGAACAGACAAAATGATAAAATTATCATAGAGTTCTTTAAGTTTTTTCTCATCAGGACTATCTTTTTGTAATTCTGTCCAATAATAGGTCATTGCCAACTGAGCCAAATTACTTGAATATCCGATTCCCATACGTGATTTTGAAAACTTATTATCCATAGCAGCATAATCTTTTTTTGTGTTATTGTAGGTAATACCAGACTCTTGTAATGCATTTACGATAGTATAAAAATCTCTATAACATCTTTCTGCACATTTGACAATTGTTGATTGATTTGTGACAAGCATAAAATCCGAGTCTTCATCCATCCCATTTGCTCTATCTTGGATATCCGTATGAATACAATTAACTGCTATGATATTTTTACTAAATGCAAAATACTTATCCATTTTTTCTGAATAGACATTATGCAAATAACATATATTATTTGGGGAATTATGTGGGTTTCTAAACGCTGCAAGATATTCATTGTTATCGAAACGTTTAGTATAACACTGAATACAATTATATTCTTGAGAAAGTGTTGGATCTTTTTCAAAATCTTCACCAACAGAATAGAGCAGAAGTGCATAAGGATTACCACATACAGTCAAATTATCACCATTGACCATAATTTTTCCTTTTCTCATTCTGTATACATAATCAAAGATAATTTTCTTTTTTTCTTCTCTAAAAAATGTACTATTTCCAAACTCATGATTTTGAGCATATAAATCGGCAAGCATCTCATAATGATTTACCTCATTTGCATTCTTTCTAAGAAACTTTTCAAATTCATCATTGTCACGTTTAAGTAATTCAACATAATCAATACTAATCTGAGCAATGTCTTTTACATCGTCCTTCGTACATGGAAGAGTATTTATCATTTGGTAACTCAACTGCTGATATTGTCCTAATTTACTTGGATGATCAGTTTTAACAATGCCCCATATATCACCATCTCCATGAATTCTTTTGCACCAATACTCATATGCTTCAGTAATATTACTACCCATGAGGTCTTGAAATTTCTTCCATTTAATCGCATTATCAGTAGTTATCATTTTAATGTCTTTCAGATAATGACATTTACCAAACATATCTTGAATCTGATATGTATCATAATCATATCCATTTTTCTCGCACCAGTCTTTAAAGAACTTTTGAATATAGCTCTTAAAAGCACATGCCTTAAAAAGATGATTTCTGAGCAAAGCCATTCCATTGACATACGATGGTAAGCAAAGGTAATTAGAATCAGCTTCGATTAGTGCCAAACCATCCCAAATTGTATTTTTTACTTGACGTTTTTCTTCGGATACAACACATTTTTTACGTTTTTCAATTACCTTTTCATTTTTATTAGTTTCTTTATTTTTCTTTTTGACTTCTACTTCGTATTCTTCCGCCTTAACAACTTTTGTCATTGTTTCAAAAAAGGAATCCTGATCTTTGAGAATTAGAATATCCTCAACAGGTATATGAAGTGTACCAATAATTGTAGATGTGGTAAGTGGAGCATAAGCTGACATTTCAACGATTTTCGCATTATCATGACTCATTTTTTTTCCAAGTCCAATTGTTAGCCAATCATATGCAATGTCATATAATTTACTATTTATGAAAATAACTTGTCCAAGTTTAGCTTTGGCACTTGTACGAAAAAGCATCTCATAATGAATTGTTTCTTCTTTAATTGTTCCGTCTCTGCGTTTGCGTTTATATGTAACATTAACACCATTCTCATAAAAATACTCTCGAATTTCATCTCGTGATTTTTCATCATACAAATCTTTTCTATCTTCAACTTTTTGTAGTGCCTGTTTGATACGTTCTTTGGAATCACCATCAATATCATTAAATAACTTTTCTAATCGAGCGTGTTCATTATCATAAGAGCGACTTCCGAATTCATAATCAAGACAAATTATATCTCGTGTACTTTCATTTTTCTTACCAGATTTTCCTTTATAAATATTCAATCCGTTCTTTTGCAAGAAAAAACTAAATAAACTATTGTTAAACATGGCATCAGTATATGTAAAATAATCTCGTGTTCCAAGATTAACATCATACAACATACCAGCACTGATGTTTTTTATCTTAATCCCATATTCACTCATTTATTATTCCATCACCACCTTTTTGAAATTTAAAGCATATTTTTTCAATTCGTCAGTAGACAATTCATCTCTAACCCAATCCCATAATTCCATTACGAAAATATCATATTCAGATATTTTCTCATTATCATCCAATTCATATTTAATTCTGGTATTTTTACCATACCAATAATTAAACACGTTCTCAAATAATAGTGCAGTTAAAAAACACTTGCTTTCATAATCATCAAGTGCAAGATGAATTTCATTCTCTGCATTGGGATATAATTCATTTATTTTTGCATTTTTAACTCTCATCATGTTTTTAACATTTTCTACATCTTCGTCACAATTTACTTTATAAAACATATATCCCTCTGGGATATCAGGAAGATCACCAAGCGCATCCAACTCTGATCCAATTAAATATGTTCCAAAGACTCCGTAATTTTTTGTAATGCAATCAATCAATTCTTTTAAATTCATATAAAATTACCTCCACTTATATATTCTCTAAATGAAATTTCTATTTACTTTACAAAGCTAAATAATTTGAATAATCTTTTCGTGTTTATTTTCTTCATTTCTATCTCTTCCTTCTGCATTCTTTCTACATTGCTTATCAAAAGCAAAATCTTTAAAAATTCGATCTGCAACAGAAGGTGCTTTGTCTTTTCGAGGGTAATCTGTGCAGAAATCATATTCTGTGATTAGTCCACCATATGTATTCTGGTATTTATGGTTCTTTGATGTAATTGTTACTGTTCTGTTCATTAATTAGTTCTCCTTTTCTGTTTAAAAATAATTTGTTCATTTTGCATCAGCTCCTTTGAGTGCTGCGTTTATAGTTTCTATATTTTATTATTCTCCAAAAGCTCTATCTGTTTTTTTATTTCCTTATCAGGACTATATTCTTTATCAATTCTTTGTTCATGTTCATCGTGAATAAAATGCCTATAATCAGCAAATACCTTTGGGGTAGTAGCGTATTTTTCTTTACCATCCTTAATATATATTTCTCTCTTCATAGGCTGACATTTCACAATTTTGAGTGCTTCTAAAATATTAACTATGCGACTGATATATCTTTCAGAAAGTCCAATATCTTCTGAAATAGTCTTAAAATATCTATAACAACATAGCGGTTTGCCATCCATTCGATTCAAATTAACACGAATATAAGAGAGTACAAGTAGAATATAAGCTGATGATATTCTTGCAGTATCAATCTCTTTATCCTTCAATTTTTCTTTAAAATTTAATATTGCATACAACTCATCAAAATAAATAATTCCAAATTTATCAGGTACATCAAATTTTTCTATATTAAGTTTTACTTGCTGATATTTGACCGAATTGGTCTTTTCTTTTAGATTTTTCTCAAAATCTGGACACGATTCAAAGTATCCATAATGAGAGAGAAGCAATAGAACTTCATAATATTTCTGATTTATCTTTCCATCTCTGTAATTGGGTTTCAATTTAGACCAGTGGCAAAGTTCTGTTATAGAAAATGCCACTGTGTCGTCAAGTGAACGCCTTGCACAAAGATATGAGAAGATTATTACACGCTTAGATGAGAGATCCTTATCATAAATGATTTCTCGTGGAATTTTTACATAGTTTGGCAAGACGTATCACCTCGCTATGTTAATCTACGTAAAGTTGGCAAGCAATTTTAAGTAAAACATTTCCTTGTTGCATATCATTAACTATAAAGTCAACCTTTGGATAATTCCAATCAGGATGTTCAAGATTATTTTCTTTGAATTTTTTATCTGCCTTTTCCCAATCTTTATAAAAATTAGGAAATGTCTTTGAAAATTCTTTATACATTGGAGTCCATTTAGCGGAACTATTCATGCCACAAATTCGCTTTACCTCCTCTTTGTAATCTTCTACTCTTTTTACAGAAACGTTTTTTCGAGCAATTTTATATTCTTTTTCTTTTTTTTCATATCTGATAATAGACTCCCTGATCTTATCTTGATTACTCTCAAAATATGTAATGATGTCTTTACTAAATGTGATTTTTTTCTTTGAAATATGAATATAATTAAGTAATTCTTTATCTACAGATTCATAAAAAGTTGACTTAATAAAATACGAGTTTCTAAATTCGTTAATTTTCATATCAAAAATTCCATGCTCATATAAATAATATTTAAGATTAGTAGGAGCAAACCCTGGAATATTTAACTCTCTGCATAAACTGCGAATATCAAGAATATCATTGACTTCTGGTGGTTTAAGTTCTGAATTATTTAAGTTATTGACAGTAATTTCATCTTTTTTCTGTTCTTCTAAGATAGAAATTCTCTCAAGCAAATTCTTGATAGCTTTATTGATTTCGTTATTTTCTTCTTTATGTTTTAAATTGTAATTACTAAGATCCAAATGAAGTTTGTTTACTTCTGCTTGAATTTCTTTATTTACAAATTGATTGATAATTCCTGTCTTATTGGTTGTAGACTCATCTACAATTCTTTTGACATCCTGTTCATTTACAATAAGTTTACCCATTAGTTCAATTCCTCCATATCAATTATATTTTTGTTTGTAGTAACACCGATTGTTTCAGCCATTGTTTCACACCAATCATTCACCATATATATAATATTCTCTAAATTTTTTCTTAAAGCTGTATTATCTTTTATAACAGGTAGAATTTTGGAATATCTTAATGGCGATAGAGTAGTAGATAATAACTTTTCTATTTCATTTACAAGAGTTGTAATGTCTTTTGAAATCTCAATAACGTTATAGTCTCCACTTGGATCTAAATTCAAAGTTGCTATATCATTTTTCAATTTTATGTATTCTTCGGATTCTTTTTTATATGATTGCAAAAGACTTTCACTAGATTCATTAGAAGATTTTAATGTACTATTCATAATTTCCAAGTTATTGATTTTCGTCTTTAAGTTAGAAATTTGGGACATAGCTTCTTTATATTTATTCTCTAAATCATAATCAGTTTTATCAATTATTTTTTCTTTGGCAGATTGTGATTTTAGCTGATTTATCTCGTTAATATATTGTTGTATTTGTTTTTGAGTATATTTTTGAGTAACATCTAGTTTAGAAATTAGATCTTCTTGTTCATTCTCAGAAAGAGAAGCAATAACATCTGATGCAACAGTTTTTGAAATTACTCCATCATCAAGCAATTGTTTCATTGGTTCTGTGAGATTTCGCTCTATAGACAAAGCTCTTTTGAGATTTGTTTTTGAAGTCCCAAGTTGATTTGCAATTTCTTCCAAAGATAGCACATGTCCAACTTGGGCTTGTGCTTTTCTATCTCCTCCGTTTCCATATCCACACAGTTTTACATACTCAACTGCAACTTTTCTCTGCTTTTTATCATCATTTTTACTTCTTCCAAAATTAGCAGCAAGTAAAACCTTTAGTTTTTTATCTTCATCAATTAAATCTTCTCTGATTCTAATTGGTACTATTTTTATTCCAAGTTCTTTTGCAGCTTTATAACGCTGATGTCCTGAAATAATAGTCATATCAGGTGAAACAATAATTTCCGAAATGATACCTTCTTCTTTTATAGAATTTTTAAATTCTTCATACTCAGAACCAGAAATATCATCAAAAAATTCGGTATTACGTGGATGCACCTTTAAAATATCAATAGAGACATTCGTTATTTCTTTACCCATTTTCTTTCCTTTCTTCTAAAACATAATTTACAGTTACAATTTGTGAGATGAGAGTGTAATAAGTGATTCAATAGTATATTCTCCATTTGAATTCACAAAAACATTAAAAGTTGCACTTGCATGAAATTGTTAAAAATTCATTTAGGTACATACAGCATGTACCCAAAAGTGAAAATTTACTTCATTTGGGTACATCCCAGCTATCAATTTTGTGCAGTCTATATCTATATAGACTCATATTATCAAGAGAAGAATATTCCGTTTGTATTTCGCTTACGCTACATACAAACTCCATAAATTTTTGGTTGGTTGTTATTGATTGATTTAGGTACATGGTGTTTTGGATTGGTACTTTCATTTGGGTACATATATGATGTACCTATATTATTCCTGATGCTGAAACATATTATTTATTTCCTTTAAGTGAAATAGCATATAACATATTTCTAATATTGAAAACATATATCCAAAATATTCAAGATTTTCTCTTATATAGGGATTTGATAATTTTCTTATAACAGATTTTCTTGTTCTTTTAAATAAAATTGACTTCTTCATAATATCATTCTCCTTCTGAATTATTCTCCGTATTATTCTCTCTTTCCAAATCAACATACTTCTCTTTATAAATATCCTCTACAAAGAATACTGGCAATTTATCATGGTACTTTTCATATAATTCCTCGTCAGGAATATGAGAGTAACATTTACCTATTGGAGTATCTACTGTTCTGATATAATCTTTTACAATAGATTTATTTTCCTTGAATCGCTCATTTATTTTTCCACAAATAGTACAGTAGGTATATAAACCTGTATTAAGATAGGTTTTCCTATAAATGCGAATCTATATTGGATTAAACATTCTTTATATTGATGTTTGTGCTTTGATTTGCGGTTACTCTTTGAAATATTACTTTCTGTTGATTTGAGATACTTTGGCATTTCGTTTTCTGTAATCATGTTTGATTCCTCCTTTTATATTTTTGGTATTGATTTAGTTGAAGATTGATATTTATATATTCTCTACTTGAGATGTGATTAGTAATGAAATATGTCTACCCAAAATTATTTCTTCCTAACGTCAGAAATACCGTCCCTATCAAGGGACTATTTTTATGCTGTCTCATAAGATATTTGGGATGATATTCTAATTGATAGTTGGTAAATATGTATAGAATTGTAAATTGACATAGTTGTAGAATTGGTGATATTGTACAAATATATGATTCGATTCTCTTTTATTTGACGTTGTAAAATGCCCATAAAAATGATTTTTATTGTGTTGGTGGAGAGCTGCTAGGGTAAGAATTAAAATGGCTTATTTGGGCTAATATGAGCGTCAGAGAGTGTAGTGGTATATTTTTGTATAAAAATAAGACAGACTGAGTAATCAATCTGTCTTAAATAATTAATTTTTATTTAGAATATAACCAACTAGACTCTGGTTTAGCTATGAGACGAGCATTATTATATGCCATATCAAGTGTTAAGCATGTATATCCTTGATAACAATTATCTAATTTTGTAACTGCAAGAGCTAAATCAGGTTTTCCTTCGTCTGTGTCTAAACATAAAGGAAGTAATAATTGGATTTTATCTTCATAACATTGTGGAATTGCTAATTTATAATTTGCTGAAACTCTACGTTTCATTAATTCAACTGCGCCTGTTAAGATACACATTTTATTTTCTTTTTCTAAAAATCCTTTTGGTAATCTTTCTTTATTCTTTTCATCTTCCAAAATATGCTTGAAATGTATGTCTATTGGATAATGCCAATCAAACAATAGAAGAGAAGGATCTTCAAAATAATTGGCTTTTTGAGGACGTTCAGATATTCCATGTTGATTTAATTCATGCCCAGTAAGAAATGATACATTATACTCCTGATCAGAATATGCATATATTGATTCATAATATTTGGTAAAAAGTCCTGTATTAAATAAAGCATAATTATCTTTTCTTATAATTTGTCTTTCTGTTCTAAGACGTTTATAGGTATGAACTAGATAATTAGTTAATATACCATTATTAGGATAAGTCGGATTTGACCAAATTTCTTTATCTGCTTTTTTAGATAAAAGTTCAGTATATTCATTCCAGTTTACATTAAAATGTACCATATGTTCAGCCCCTTTTGTATTCTTAAACGCTTTTGTAAGTATATCATATTTTTGAGATTCTGGAAATGGGAAAGTAGCAGTGTCATCTGGTTTATATAATTCAAACGGGTATGATTCATACTCTGGCAATTCTTGAGGTATATATTCTCCTTGTAAATTATTACAAGCTGTCTGATACGCTTCTTGTGGGGTGCTGGCATATACAAGATAAATATGGTCATAAGGCTCATAACAATATACTGCTGTTGTTGGTATTAAATATGTATTCATTTTGTGTTTTCTCCTTTAAGTTGAATAATTATTTTTTGTATTGGTTATATAGTTATTCTCTTATTGGAGTGGTTTTGTATGCAGTTTTTAAGTACCCCCTGTTGGAAGTGTGGCGAGAGTATGTTTTGAACGATTTTTGGATGAAAAATCGTTATCGGTAAAAGTGCTTATAAATAAGGAAGATTTTGGATTTGTGGGTGAATTTTTGGCGGGATGATGGTTTGATTTTTTGGTTGTAAAGTGGGTGAAATGCTTAATTTTAGTGGGTTTTGACGATATGGAGTACGATAAAGGATAAATTCTATCTGAATGACAGATTTACCTTATTTTTATGGGATTTTTGATAATTAAGAGGAGATAAATTTTTAGAGTTGGTGTATAGAACAACCTGCTATGTACAATCTGATAAAATACAACTATCTTTTTAGTTTTTGCCACCCCCGAACACATGTTTTGTTACGGTTTTTCTACATTTTTCCGTGGAATTGATAATAAAACAAATGTTCGATAAAATCAGATCTGGACTATTAGAGCAGAATATATTCGAACATATGTTTGCTATAGGTTTTATTTATAACCATATCGTTATTTCATTCTTTTATATAGGTTAATCCGATAACAAACAAATTAGTTATAACTAAAACCTATAACAAAACAATCTATTAGTAAATATCCACAACAACTCACACAAAAACCACACAAAAACTATACAAAAGTAACAAACTGTAAAATAATCTCAAAAAAGACTTGAAATACAATCTTAAAAGAGTATAATTCAAAGTGTCAAGAGGACATGACATAAAACAAGTCTCATGTTAGCACATCTGTAAACCGGACACCGAACCGGACTTGATACCATTAATCAAGATAGAACCATCCAAGAATGATGTAAAACTTCACGGCTAACTATACAGCCTACCCGAAGCGGTATAAAAAAGTCATCATATATGACAACGCATAGTTCACTTGTAAGAAGTTTACAAGCGGTTAGATTGATACCGGAACGAAACAATCTAGTGATACTTCACTATAGTAAGTACGGAATAAAAGACCGATAGCACTTTAACAAGTTGTAAAGATATAACTTGTTTACCATTCCGGCGTTGTGTAACCGGCAAGACAGCAACTTATAAACGTATTAAATAATCTTTACAAGTGTATCACTTGTTTTGTGGTAAAAAACATTAAATTACTTACATAGCAGGTTCATTATACCACATTTAAAGAGGTTGTTTCAACCTAGCAAGATTTTTTAATACAGTACCGCTTTATATGTCAAGCGTTAAAAGTATGGCAATACGACATAAGTATAACATGGTACGCAAGTTATACAGTGTAATTGTAAATTATTACAATAAGCACATTCCGCACATTACAATAATAAGCCACCGAGTAAACATGAAAAATGTTGAATTATCCAGTCGCATTGAGCAGGCTCAGTCTACGCTTTTTTAAGCGGTTGTGAATTAAGCACATTTGAGAAGTGGTTCGATTCCACTTGCGACTTTACCAAAAAAATAATTATATTGCACTCATGCGTTAAATGAGAGAAGGAGATACTATGTTAAATTCAGAAAAATTCTATTCAAAAACTAACTCTTTAAAGGACACAACTTTTGACTTTGCAGGACACGTTAGAACTTTAGTTCGCAATACTGAACTTTCACGGATGCAGGATAAAAAATCATTTAAAGATGGCAAGAAAAAACTTGAGGACTTACACGCTGATATTGACGTTTTGACTTGCGATGAAAAAACCATCAATGAAACTTTAGGTGTAGATGCAGGGCAGTTTATCAAAGATCGTAATGAGATTGTAGAACTCAATGAAGAGATTAAAAACCTTATTCCGATTGACAACGTGACAGCATTGTGTCCGACTGACCGTGTACATATTACTTTGATGGCTCATGCTATCTATAAAAATGTACAGCTTGACGCTGATATTTTCGACACTGAAAAAGGCGGTGTCGATATTTCCAAGGCAGTACAGGCTTACTACAATAAAGGTTCTATGAAGGACTTAAAAGATGCTTTACGTCCTGTATTTAATAAGTTAATCGGTTCTGAAGGTGATCACTTCTACGGCATTAAAACAAAAAAATCTGATTTCACAGATAAGGATCTCCGCAACTTCCTTGCAACTTTTGGAGGTTCTGCTAAACGTGAGCAGTCTAAGTCTAAGAAAGATGGAATAGAAATTATTAAATTCTCTGACTTTAACTATACAGACAAGTCAGGCAATAAAAAAGTTCAGATTGCAGCTTTTACAACTCTTTGTGCAGTTGTTCTTGATAATGCGTCAAAACATGAGGTTATTAAGCCGGAAACTACAGAAGAGAAAAGCGAAACAAAATAGGATGATACTGCGCAAACAGTAGGTGTGCAGGGTTCGATTCCCTGCTTATCCTTTAACTTTTAAAACAGAAAATTCAGGCTCAAAGTCTGTCTAATTTTAAGGAGGAATTTAACCATGTTAAAATTTAAAAAATCAGAAATTCATAAACTTGCAAACCAGATCACCTGCAACTCTGAGCTTTTCGGAGATGAAATTTGCTCCGTTGCTTCTCAGCTAGTAACACTGTCAAACTCTGCAAATGAGTTTGGTTGTGCAATGGAAGGTAAAATCTTCGATTGTTGGGGTTCTTCTGTTTCGGTAATTGCTTTACCTGATAAAGCAAAACATAGTTGGGAATTTTAGGAGGTGTACTATGTCAAAAATCAAACACGAACCAAAATTTTACATTCGATTATGCAAGGGAACTGTTACACAATTTCCGGATAATTTTGCAATCTATCAAGGCTCAATCTATGGACGTTTTACGGATAAGCAAGGTAAACGCATATTTTGGGTATGCAATGACTACAGGCTCACTAACGGAAAGCTACCTGTAAATATTTTTAATGGAACACATTGGACTTTATGCTTAGTAAATGCAGATCATCCATGCTATAAGTGGGTAAAATCTGTCTGCGAAAAGTTGGGTTATATTCCTAAAATTCAAAGGGAAAATCTGTCATTTAATGATTGCCAAAACATGATGAAAAGTTATGCTTTGCATAAAAAGGGAACAGGTTCACGAATTAACACGTATCAGATCAATAATCCTTTGCATTGGAATGAAGTAACAGAAACCGCACACTGGTATGGTCACGGAAATGCAAGCGTTGTTGCGTCAAATATTAGAGATTAGTATGCAGTACCGAAAGGCAGAATATACTAAAGTCTGCCTTTTCATAGTGCATATTAGCACTAGAATGGAGGTTCGATAGTATGGTAAAATTATAAAGGCAAAATAGGAGGATTACCATGCTAAAAATCAATGAATGGTCTGTAAATCGGAGAATAGAGTCTTTGCGTCAGATGGATAAAATGCTGTCTGAAATGAATGTAGGCTCACGCTATACTATATGGCAGGAGTACGGTGGAGGACTAAAGGCAAATGCAGATGATACTCATGCAAATTGGAAACGTATTGCAGAAGATGACGAACTGTATCAGAATGCTATTTTCAGTTATATGTGTTGCACATTGGAAAAGTATACTTTACAAAATTTCAATGTAAAAGAGTAGTCTGCCAAGGGCAAAGGGACAACTTTGCCCTTTTACAAAAGCGAAATTATATGCTATTATGAAAGGAGATGAACGACATTGGAGGCATATAACATGACCGTAAAGTATGACAAATTGTTTGAAAAATTAAAAAAAGAAGGCATAACACAGACAGTTTTTAAGACCGAAGCAAAAATAAGTGCAAATACACTTGTTAAAATGCTTCATAATGAATCTATTACTGTAGATAGTATATGTAAAATATGCGATTTCTTTTGTTGTATGCCTGACGAAATAATGGAATTTATCCCAGAGGTTAATTATGAAGAGCGTAGAGAAGCAAAGGCAAACATAAAACAACAGATCGAAAATCTACAAAAACAATTTAAAGAAATATAGGGCATACTATAAATTTTATATGTATTGGTTACTTAGTTACGAAACCATTTTCATCTACTTCACCTGAGAAAATTTCGTTTTCGTTATTAAATTTTTCAACAATTGCTTCGATAATAAATTCATCAATATTATTATATGATTTTTCATCGTATTCTGTTTCGTGTATATAATCATTTAAAATGTCATATAGCTTCTCAGATATAGGTAATTCATGTGTAATAATTTTATTATTGTTCATTATACCTCATTTCTGTATGCCCTAAAATTATTATACAAAATTAAATCTATAAACGCAACCAAGCACCCAATTTCCGGGTGCTATTTTATTATAAGCAAAGAAGGGAGAATGTAACCATGTATGAAGTAGTAGATAAAAACAGAAGAATCTTGTTCATGAGCAAGGAAGATGCAGATAATTATGTAGATTATATGCATCATGGATTAAAAGTCATTAGAACGCAAGGCAGAACATATTATTTCAATAACGGAGACAGGCTAATTGATGTAAGTTATTTAGGTAAAAAGATTTATGTTCTGGAAACACGAACAGGAAAAAGAATTACAAGTGGAAAGTTACAGAAAAGACATATTGCAGTAATTTAAGCATCTAACGGAAATTAAAATCTGTTAGGTGCTATTTTTATACCCAAAAACGCAAATTAAAAGGAGGAAACAATCATGAAACACAAAATTACATATCTTATCACTACAGTTGCACTCATTACGAGTGCATTTTTTATAGGCAAATCTGCCCAGTTAAACCATTCAATTCCAACCGAAGATATTGCCTGTTATTATACAAACGCAGACGGATATATCACAGTTGAACTGAAAGATGTAACATGTCAACTTGATAACAAGGCAAATGCAAGTTATACGGATCTTTTGAAAGATATTCCGAACGAAACAGAAGCCTATAAAAATAACTGGGAAAAATAAAAGGAGGACAAAACCATGTCAGAAAAAGCAAAAGCAATTCACAATGCATATTGTGACTACGAAGTAGCAAAGGCAAAACAGCCGTCACGGATCTATAGTGTCCGAACAGAAACACGGAAACCACAGGGAATTAAAACGCATAACATGAGTAGAGCGATGTTAGCAAGACAGTTGGCTTTGCTTTATTAATGTGGTAGAAAAAAGAAAAAAGGAGGAATCAGCATGAAAATGACATTACTGGAAACAGAAAATGGCGCAAGACATGTACACTTACTAGACGATGTACCAACAAGGAAAATCGAAACGGATGTATTATCCGAACTCTCACGGAAAGAGTTTGAAGAGAAATTCCCGGACAAGTCTACATATAACTTGTCACAGTTTCCACCTGTATTTCTTGAAAACGGAGAAATACTTCTCCAGAATGAATGGAACGGCGAAGCTTATCATACGGAAAATGCAAGATATTTCCCGATATACAACCAGATAGATGAAGATGACTATGAAATCATCGGATATTATCAGAACTAAAAAGAGCCGCCATTTCTGACAGCTCACGTCCGATCATTCGACCATAAAGAGGGGAGGAGGAATGAGAGAAGTTGTTATAATAACATATTAAATCATTAAAGACAACTTACAATTTTTGTAGGCTGTCTTTTTTTATTGCACAGAAGGGAGAATATAAATGCAAAACCTAAAAGATGGTTGGTATGCAAAAAAAGAATACCGTGACGAAAACGGTGATTGGCATACCGAGATATCAGATTACATGTCGAAGGCAGATGCGAAAAGAATCTGTGATGCATGGAACAATACACACGACGTAATCGAAGGTGATTGTTCTTTGTGCTACAGTAACGATTTTGACTTAGAGGAGGTATAAGCAAATGATAATAGTAGCATCAAATGGTTGTGAAGTAATTGACAACAGACCAGAAGCAGAAAACGCAGATTCACTTGCAAAACATTTTGAAAATCGGTATGCAAGGGAACAGAAATGCAAACTTGCAAAGCAGTTAAAACGGAACAAGCATCCATTCGCTGAAAAACTCATGTCTGCATGTGGAATGCTATAGAAGGGAGAATAAAATTATGAGTGAATTATTAAAAACATATTCACTGAAGGCAAATTATTATGCCTTACTTTTAGCAGTAGCGAAAAGAGTTTCTGCAAAAGAAGCATTGATTGAGATGAGAATTTCACTAGACAATATAAATAAGGAGGTGCAGACAGATGATTAAATGTAAAGGCTATTATGTCCCAGATGGATATATGGGATACACGAAGGGAAAGTATCAGCTTTTTGAAACAGAAAAGGCTTATCAGGAATATCTTTTAATGGAGGAAGAGATATGAACGGCATGATTGAAGACCAGATAAGAGAAATCAAAGACAACCTTTGTGTAAACTGTGGCGATAGAATTTGTTGTCACGGAATGCAGAGTTGCAAAGATGCAAATGAATATATTACGAAAGGAAGTGAAGAAAAATGAAATATATTACTTACGAAGAACCACTAAAAGGCAAAACATTCACAGAAAATCAGATGCATGAAGTTTATAGAGATATGGCAGACAAAAAAGAATATCCCGATTTTGAATGTTGGAAAACAGATATGCTCAAGTCTGGTGTATTTAAAGAAGTTTAGCAACTAAACGGCAAGCGAAAGCAAGCCGTTATTTTTATGCAAAAAAAATTAAAACAAGAAAGGTTAAAAAGGTAAAAATTATGTGCAAAATCAATGGAAAGAAATTAGGAGAATTACGGACAAAGGCAGGCGTATCACAGAAGGAACTTGCAAAAGAATTGGGAATGTCTGTGAGTACTGTTCAGAACTACGAGTATGGAAAAAGCGAACCGTCAACAGATATAGCAAATAGAATCTGCATGTTTCTTAAAATCAACCGTGGTGAAATCGAGATACACGATGTTGGATATGATTTTACTCATGGAGAAAGCAAAGTCGTAGGTGCTGCTAGAAAACGTTTAAAAGACAGAAGATATAGAAAACCAAGTCTTGCAAACGCTTTTATTTTAGAAAATAAAAAGAAAAGTGAAGAAGAGGAATTAAGCGAAATTGAATCAAAATTAATACCAGGACAGTCAATTATAATTGCAGGAAAGAAATACATTCAAATTGATCCGACACTTATACATATTCCAACATGGCAGAGAGATACAGATTTTGCTACGGCAGAGGAAATTAGTATTAACTTTGACGAAAATCAGTTTGATCCGATTAAGGTGTACATTAAAAATGGAAAATTGTATGTTGCTGATGGTGCACATCGCTTAATTGCTTTTATTCTTAGAAATATCAGTATGAAAAAGCAGTTAATGATTCTTGTTGAAGTCCTCAATTGCGATGAAGAAGAAGCAAGAAAGGTATTTCTTGCACAGAAGAAAGGCAGAAAAACAATGTCAAACAATGACATGTATAGAGCTGCTGTTGAAGAAAATGAGCCTGATTATGTTGCATTTAGGAATATTTGTAAGGCAAATGATATTCAGATTCCATCAGAGGAAGAAATTATTGACAATCCAATAGGATCATTAAATCCATCTTCAGTAATGCTTCGTATGGCAAAGAAGGAAAATGAACTGATGAATAAAATTGTTGCATTGATAAAAGACCTTAATTGGACTGGCTCAAGCAAGAATGCAATTACCCCACGTAATATAAAAGTTATTAAGAAACTTTATGCAAATAATAAAGGCATCAATGTTGAAGAGAAAATGTTACAGAATTGCAAAGGTGCTTCATTTTACGAGGCTAAAGTATTACCCGTAAAAAATGATGCAGAACTGTATGATATTCTTTCAGCAGAAATCAGCAAGTAAACAGAGAATAAAAATATAGAAAGCGAGTGATTAATATGAAACATCGGTAAGAAAAATATCAGAAAAGCAAACCAAATACATACAACATATAAATACGAAGCTGGGATAGCGGCTATACGGTCACATTATAATAAGGAAAGGATTGGTTGATATGGGAAAGAGAAGATGGACAAATGATACACGGATTGTCAAGCCTATTCTTGAAGCGAACGGATATTTTGCTTTAAATAATGGGCATAATTGTAACGGAAGCCATACGAAATTTGTGAATGCAAACGGAGAAGTAATTAGTGTGCCGAAATCAATTAACAGGATGTTGTGGCAAAGAGAAGTACGGAAACACAGTATTGTCGGTGGTATGACTGTTATAGGCAAATTAAAAAGTTAGGAGTTGATTAGCATGAAATGGAAAGAGATTTTACGGAAAGATGGCTATGCATTACTACAAAGCGAAAGTAATACACAATATTGCGTAGCAAATGATTATGATCCAACGCAGTCTGAAGATCAACAGTGGAATTATGGAACATATTTCACTTATTGGAATGATACAAAACGAAAAGCCGATTGTTTACAGAATGCTCTGGATTGTTTTAGAAGCAAAACAGAAAGCAATTATGTTACAAAGGGACAGAAGTATCTTGAAATTTACAGAGAAGACTATAGCGAAGGCACATTCAATGAAATTTTACAGTCACTTGATTTAGATAACGACATGGTTGGAGACGCTTTTGGTTGTTATTGTATTGTGGATAAAGAGAGTTTAAGAAAGTGAGGAATAAATATGGGACAGTTCAGTTGGATATATTCAGATACAAATAAACAGCTTGTAGATAATAAGATAGCAGATACATATTTGCTTGTGCCAAAACCATTTCAAGAGAAATACGGAAAGGCAATTTATGAAGGCTGCTATGGTGGATACGGAAATTTCGGAAGATACGATGTATACGATTTGATTCCAGAATGGAACAAAGAAATGATTCCTGAAATCATTCGTAGAATTAAGAATGAAAATTGGCATTGTAGTACAAGTGAAAAAGATATTGCAAACTTGCAAGCATACTATGAAGGAAAAGAATTGGATTGTGAACTTCGTTGGCTTGGAATTGTAATGGCTTGTTACGATGAAGACAATGAAGCACTTGAATATTCAATCAAGATTACCACAAGAGAAATGGAATATGAAAAAGTTGCTCCATCATTGGGCGATCCGAATCAAGGTTGGGAAACATCTGATGATGACGAAGAAGAATGGTGGTAAAGGCAAGTAAATGGATATTTCATAAGGAGGAATGATAAAAATGACATTGGGTGAATTGATGCCTAGTTTTGGAAAATTCTATTGCAAAGAGACTTGCGGAATTGACGGAAGTGCATTATACGCAAATAGAGTTTATCCGATTGCAGTTGATAAAGAGAGAAACAGAATAAGAATTACAGTTGATGATGTCTTCTTATTTTCAGATTTTAAAGAACTTGAAAAATATGGAAGAATAGAAGTGTAGAAATGCGTGTTTCATTAGAATAGGAGATAAGAGAAATGAGTAAAAGCAATTATGAAAAATATGCTAAAGTAAAACAGCAAGAATTATTGCATAAAGAAAGAAATTTGTAACAGACAATTAGTTGTCTGAGGTATAGGAGAAAGTTAGCATCATTGCAATGTATTGATAGTGCAATAGATTTTGTTGTAGACTTATACGATTTATACATTGATGAAGTGAAGCGAGCAATGGATGGAGAAGAATATTGGTGTATATGAGAGTCACATCTCATTTGTTTAGAAAGGTGGATAAATATGGAAAGAGTAACATTAAAGCATCTTGTAGCAAGATATAAACAAGATAAAGAATTTTTACAAACACATCCTGAAAATAGAGAATTATTAGAAAAAAGAATAAGAAGACATGAAAAGGATATTGCAGAATATGTAAGTAGCGATTCATTTCAGATGATATTAAATTGTTATAATATATAAATAAGAAATTCGCATTTACTAGGGAAACGGAGGTAAAAAGATGAATATCAATAGCTTGAGAGAAAAATACATGAATAAAGAATTTACGATAATTACTAATACTGAACGAACAGTATTAGTAACTGATATTGATGAATTCTATATGACAGTTAAAGTGACAAAGAATAGATATAGTAGGCAAAATTGTGTCGGAGATTATTTTCCGTATGTGGATGATATTGTAAAATATCCTCTCACAGCATTGCCAGTGATGTATGAAGTATCAGAATGAAACTAAGATTTCTTATGGAGATTGGAGGTAAAAATCAATGGAAAATAAGCCTTATGCAATAGCAGTACGGATTTATGAATCGAATGGAGCAACGATGGCAGATATTAAGACTTCTCCTTGTGATGGTTTGGGAACAGAAACAATCACATGGACAAAACCAAACGAAAGAGAAAGGTTTTATTATAATGGCTATACGTTGATTTATGACGAACGAATTAAAAATGTAAAACCTTTTGAAGAAATTAGATAAGGAGTGAAGCGAAAATGGTAGGAGATATTTATTTTGCAACAACAGAAGGTGGACTTGTTACTAATCGTGATGTAGCAAAAATGGCTTTTGTTGTAAATGGAGATTATGTAGACGAAGATAATCTTGATGAGGTTCGTGAATACACAAAGAAGTGTAGAGGAATTACAAAAGAAGTAAATCCTTCAATTAAGATGTGTTTACGGAATCATGAAAAGGTAAGAGCTATAATGATTTACCGTGACAGACATCCTGGAATTGGATTGAAAGAAGCGAAAGATGCTATTGATATGATTGAGGCAAAAATGAAAGCTAGAAGAGAGATTTAGCAACTAAACAAAATAACACTTGGAAACGGAGATATAATGGCTACATATCCAGAAGAAATATGTTTAGATAAAAGAAAATTAGATAATGCTTTCTTGATATGATTGGATGTGATTTTAAATGGTTGTAGAAGAATTGTATAATTTAATGGAAAAGAAAAGTGATGAATATACACATTGGAATTTTACAGTTTATGTGGATGGAATCAATAATAATATTTTAGCTTATGCAAATGCTCATTATGATGTAGAGGGTAGTAATAAAATTAATACACCATATGGTGTTAAAGATTTATTCAAACATGAAGTCATTTCATTTTATCCGTCTTGTGATGGAGTTAGCGTAAAAATTCACAAATTTAATGGAATGAAATATATTAAACTTCAATCCTATAAGGATGAAAAAGGAGTGGAACGTTTTAAAGATGTGATAGAAATATGGAAATAATAAAATAACGCAAACGCAAAGGCAGTTAGGAGAATAAATACCTAGCTGCCTATTTTTTATTACAAGGAGGAACATAAAATGTTAAAGGTAAATGACAAAGTGAAAGTGCATATGTACGACACATGCAACAGAGAGATCAAAACACGGAACTATGGAACTGTATTTACAGTAAAAGAAGTAAATGGAAAGCTTGGTATTGATTGGAATACAGAGAAGTCGCCAACAACTTGTGATGGTGAGATATTCACACCATTTGAAACATTTTCATATTCAGTAATTTTTGAGAATGTAGAGAACGGAAAGAAATATCATTGGAGCAACGCAGAAAACGGAATTGTAGAGGAGGTTTAATATGAGCAGATGGTTATATGATCCTGAAACGGATTCACGGAACGGAAAAGAGTTTACTTATAACTCACCAATACATGAAAATGACACATTATTTAATGGCTTCTCATATAGAGAAGTTATGGATGTTGTAATTGCAAATTACGGACATGACATAACAGAAAAGCAATTCGACAAGGCACTCAAAGAGTTTATGGATATACGAATTGAGGATATGAAAGAGAACTTAATGATGTGCAAAGCGAATATGTTAAAAGAAATTAGAAAGGTGTGATTGTATGACAAGAACAGAATTTGAAGAGAAATCATTTGAAGATGTAATGAGTCAGCTTAATGAAGAGTTAGACGAGATTACAACACTTGATAGATTAAAAGAATTTGCAAAATTAAAGATAGATGAAGGAAATTATCTTCTTGCTAATCACATTATTGAAGCATTACAAGCAGGATATGATGAAGATTGGTGGGATTATGATTACTGTATGGGAACGCTTGATACACCTATTCCATTAACAGAAAAGGCAGATGTTGAGCATTTAATTGATGATTAGAAAGGTAGGTTGATTAGTATGAGCAAACAGAAAACTACAAAGAAATTTCTCAAAGAGAATTACCATATTATAAATGTTGGAAACGGAAATCTTCAGAATTTATTACAGTTTGAAAATGCAGATTATTATTGTACAAGAACTGAAGGTTGGGCGTGTGATGCCTATATATTTGGGGACTATGCAATTTTAGATGGTTATGATTGTATAGGTAAAACGGCATCATATGACATTATGAAAAAATATAACGACAAGGCAAAAGAAATTTTCAATAAGTACAATTATTCTGATTCTAAATATTGGACTTATAATCGCATGATTTCTACATACAGAAAAATGATTCAGAAATTTATCAAGGAGGTTAGTTGATTATGCAGAATAATTTGTATACAGCAGAATTAGCCGGGCAGTCTTGGGATAAAGATAAAAGATATGAAATGGTGATCATCACAAAATGGAAAGACAGAACAGATAAATCGTCAGAAGTGGGGCATAAGGCATATTATTTTAATCCTGATTTTGATCTACTTGCAAAGCAGATTAAAGATGAGGAATGGTGTAAAGAGATTTATGAAAATTATTCAGAGTATACAAGATTTAAAATTAAAAGCGAGGTGAAGTGTTATGCAGAAAATAATTGACAAAGCTGTTTTATCAGACGGAACGAAAATACAGCTTGAAGATTGGCATAGCGAAAATTCAGAAAAATATCCAGACTTATATGGGTATATGATAGGTGCTTATCCGAAAGCAAAAAATACAGGGAAATGGGGTTGGGTTAAAACAGGTGAAACTTTTAGATTGAGCATTGGTAGGAACGAGTATACAAAATATACAGATGATATGGTACTTGCTGATTATGAATCATTAAAAAATGGAACGAAAACACTTGCTAATTTACGAGAACATTTTAATGATGGAGCAAAGCATGAATTTTACTTGGGCTTAATTGATAAAGAGCCAGAGTTGTAAAGGAGCGTGTTTATATGGCATATTATAGTAGTCCAAAAAAGTATGAAAACGCAACTGGTAAAAGATTTACAGATAAATGTTCATGCATACATAGAACAGGGAGTGTTAAAGGTATGGTTAAATTAGGCTTTTGGGACAAAGATAGTGATAAAGTAAAGCATGGAAACTGGATTTATCAGCAACCATAAAGCAAAGGAAATTGTAATTTATAGTGAAATTTAAGAAAGGTAAAAGGTGATAATTATGGCAGATACAAAGAAAACAAAAAGATTACACATTAGCATGGCTTATATATTTGTTGGAGATACAGGTATTGATATTCCTGTAGAATTATTAGAAGGTAAAACGGAAGAAGAGCAGTTGGAAATCGCTTGTGAATATGCACAGGAACACATTGATGAAATTCCTGTTGCTACTAATGCAGAATATATCCCATATTCTGATAATTTTGGGATTGGTGATATTGATTTTGAAGATAACGAACAGTAATACAGAAAAAGGAGATTAAAAACTATGAAAGTAAACGAAATTAGAAAAACAGAAACAATTGAGAAACTTGTAAGAACAGAGTACATTGCAGAGGATGGAACTGTATTTAGTAACGAAGAAGAATGTAAAAAATATGAAGAATCAGCACTGTTTGCAATTAGTAAAGAGTTAAAGAGAATGTGTAACAAAAACTATTTATCACATTACGACATAAACGATGATTGTAGCTGTGATGAGAAAGTTGAAATTTTTGATATACAAACAGAAAGGGATTTAGAAAACCTTAGAAGATATTTATACCTTGTTTTAAAGAAAAATGGAGCAAGTGATGATACGGTAAATGATTGTTTTAAGTCAAAAGATGGAACGAGAGATAAACATGTATTTGATGGTGTTACAGCAGGTCACGAAGTAATGATTTTCTGGAATTATGATGAGGATTGGTTTTGGGTTTACAATGACGGAAGTATTAATGGATATTGTGATTTTTTCAGAGAGAGGATTACAAAGCTTATTGCACCAAAGGAAAATAACGAACAGTAATACAGAGAATAATAAGGCAGACGCAAACAAATGTGTCTGTCTTATTTATTAGAAAGGAGAATGTGAGATGCAGTTGATGCAATTTGTAACAAGAGACACCAAAGACAAAAACAAAATTCTTGTATGGTGTACGACAAACAGACTAATTACATTTAGAGATTTCATGCAGTATGTATTGGATAATTTGAAAAATCCTAAAGATTTTATGATTATTGATACAGAAAAGGATCTTGTTTATGACATGTACAAGGTTGCAACAGAAATGTATGGAATGAAAGAGAGAACCTTTGAAGAAAGAATGAATGGTGTTTATACAGGCAAATGGGCAAAATATACAAATTCAGATTTGAATTGTAGGAGGTAAGTGAAATGGGATTTTTAGGACAAATAGAATCAGAAAAAGAATTATATTCAGCATATGGAATGACCGTATATGGAGAAACGGAGCTTTACGGTTGGACAATTTATGATAATAAACCAAATGAAAGGGTAATTATTTCATTACGGATTGTTAGAAATAAAAAAGATTTTTACAAACAGTATCTTGGTAACAGATGTATCTTTGAAGAGAATTTCAACAGAACGATTGATAATTTCTTATGGTGGATTGATAAAGATAATCCCGATGCATATGACATTGACAATGCAGTTATTAAGGATTTGTGTGAAACAAACTCATTATTCAATCATCTGATTGGAAACAGAAAGCGAAAAGAACAGGCAGAAGCCAATGAGAAGGCAAGAGTTGAAGCAATCAGAGAAGAGGAACAGAGACAGATTGATTTGATTAAGCAGTATTGCGAAAAGAAAAATCTGTTATTCAAACAGTATTATGAGAAGGTTTATCTGATTAAGCTGCACAATAAAGATGTAAGACAGATGATTGAAAATGCAGACAATAAGAAGTTTGAAGGATTAAGAGATTTTATGAATGAACATCCTGATAACAAAGATGCTGTGATTGTAATGAATGGAAACATTGAAGATATAGTAAGGCAGATAGCATAGAAAGCGAGGTTGATTGATATGGCAGATAAAGAATACAGATACTATAAAGATAACGGAAAGCTTATGAGACTACATATTGAACAGGATGATGAACCACTTGATCCACGGTATGATTGGGATGGTCAAATAGGCAAAATGATGTGTTGGCATAGATATTATAGACTGGGAGATTATAAGGATAATGATTACAACGACAATGAGGACTTTTTAAATAATCTTATAAGGGAAAATGTAGAAGATAAATCAATCATCAATTATATCAAGGCAAAGAAAGCGTCTAATGGACTTGAGTTGAGATATGACAGACATGAACAGATGTGGCAGTTATGGGGAACATATTATTGGTTTCCACTTGGCACAAGCAGAGAAGCAAAATTTGATGTAATAGAAGAATATGAATCGCTTGATTGGTTAGTTGATGATATGATTGAAGCTTTACCACAGAAAGATAAATGGTATTTGTTAGAGAAACACGCAAACATTGTATATCTTCCACTTTATCTGTATGACCATAGCGGAATCACAATGAGCACTGGAAGTTTTGGTGACAGATGGGACTCTGGACAGGTTGGATATATATACACTGACAAGAAAACAATTATTGATTGCGGTGGAAAAATTAGGAATGAAAAAGGGAATTACGTAAAAACCACAAATAAAAATTGGAAGAAGGCTGCATACCAGTGGATGCAAAGCGAAGTTGAAGAGTATGACATGTATTTAACTGGTGAAGTATATGGAGTTATCACGGAAGAATACAATGCAGAAGATGATGACTGGGAAGAGAAAGACAGTTGTTGGGGATTCTTCAATGATAAGTGGGGAGATGAGTTGATTAAAGAAGTCGCACTTGATTTTGGTGTAAATGAAACATTGTATGAGAAGATGGATGAAGTAGCATAAACCAAATGAAAGAACTGTTTCTTGAAAAGAAAGTGAGGTAGTAAATATGGAAAAAGATTTTAAGACTGAATATAGATGTGAGATTGAATATAGAGATGAACAGATAAAAGAATTGAGAGATGCATTAGCAGGAACTAAAAGAGAGATAGGTTATTTTAATCCATTAAAATGTAAATGGGAAATAAATTATTCCTCAATTTTAACAAAGCTGATCCAAGAAGCAGGTCGCTGGTGTGAACATTATGCGAGCGACTTATTTATCATATGGAAATATAAAATTGATAAGAAGTTAGACGACGGAACTATGGATACAGAGCAATTCGTATTCGGTTTCAGAAATGATGGTGTAGATCACAAAGAATGGTATGAATTGCATAAGAATGATACAGGCAGATACATAGCAGTGTGGTTCTTAGATGTAACAGTTAATGATGGAAAACTGGAAATGGTATTACACAAATAAAGGAGAGTGATTGAAATGTATCAGCATATAGAATTTATTGATGGTAGTAATTCTTATATCAGCAAAACGGAAAAGGATTTTAAATGGATGTGTGAACATTATGTTCTCATTCCGATTGCAAAAAATTTCTGGAAGGCAACCGATAGAATTTATTATAAAGTAGTTGGCTTTGCAGATAAAGACAAGAGAGCTACTTTTAACAGAAATTATAAATCGAAAGCAGGTGCAATGAGGGTAATTCGGAAAGCAATTAAAGAGAATAAATTTGAGTGTATTGTACTTAGAAAAGAGGTTGAAGATTTACGGAATGATGAACACTTTGATATTTCAGTGAGTACACCTATTAAAACATGGAATTTGGCATAGATTGGAGTGATGAAAATGACGAAGCTAGAAACTATGAAATGTGAAAAATTATTGGATGAAGCGATCAGAAGTGCAGAAGCCGCAAATAAAGAATTTTATAAAGCTGGAAAATGTTATGACACAACAGAAAGACATATTTTGGAAACTAAGGCATGGAATCACAGAGGATATGCAGAAGGAATCAATCAAGTTCTTGCAGTTATTGGGTTCAAACATGAGTTGATGGTAGAGTTAGGGAAACTGATAAGCTAAATGGATTAGAGTGATGGAAATGAAATTAGATTTAATTATGGTTGATGAGTGCGGAAATGAAGTAAAAGTCAAATCATTTGATGTTTGCAATGATCTTGATGAGGATTATATGGAACTATGGAAAGATAGGAAAATAGAAAAGGCAAGAGAAAATTATCCAGAAGCACAACGGTTTTATTTTGAACGACCTTATTCAGATATGAGTTATGGAGAACTATTAGAACATGGAGATTTTGGACAAGAAATGGAGTGATGGAAATGAAGAATAATGATTATCCAATATATTTCAAAAGTAAAGGTAATGATATATATGCAAACTATGATGGTGTGCAGTGGTTTTGGTATGGAAATATGGAATGTTGTTAATAGATTGGAGTGATGAAAATGAATAGTGCAGAATTAGCAAAAAGGATTTTTGATTGTTTATCTGATGGATACGATGATGAAGAATATAGAGAACAAACGGAAATGAAATTATATAATGAACTTTCACAGATCAGTGATGGTAGTATTAAAGTTGCTTTCGTAAGATTATGCGAAAGAATTGAAGAGTTAGCAGCACAGTAAATAGCAATTTCAAAGGAAATAAGAAAGGTAGGTAAAAAGAATGGATAAATTAAGAGTATGGTGGATTCCACAAGCAGGTGCAATAGAGGAAGCATTTTATGTTCCTGTAGAAACAGTTGAAGAAGGCAAAAAAGTAATGGATATGTTAGCAGCATATGATGCATATCAAAGACAGAATAGAATTAAGCCCGATTATTGTAATTGCGGTGGAGTTCAGAGATGGGATGAAGACTCTCAGGACTGGGAAGATTGGTATATGGAAACAGAAGATGACTACTTTGATGATGTGGATGATTACTGTGAACAGTGTGAAAAGGCAGAGGAACTTGAAGAGTTTAACCGTCAAATGTTTTTACAGATTGATTGGAAAAAGATTGAACGAATGTCATAAGAAACAAGAGTTTCTTTAGAAAATAGGAGGTAGAAATAAATGGAAAACAAAAAGTATAAAGACATGACAAACACAGAAATAAGACAAATTGATTTTGATAAATGCCCATGTAAATGCACAACTTGTTCCGAAGCTTGTGAATGCGTCCCAGTTGGAGCTTGCAGAGACTATTTATCGAAGAAATTTGATTAATTTTTTAGAAGATGAAATGAGGATTTACTGTGAAGGATGGAGAATATTATGAATAACAGACTTTACCATATACAGGATAATAAAATTTATAAGATGTCACTAGATGAACCTATGAAAAAGATTGGAGTTGTAGCAAGTGACGAAGCAATTATGAACATTATTGATACAGTAACAGAATACATGTACTGTAATTGGGGTGATTGTTGTATGAAGGAAATAACATGGGATGAATTACAAAAGGTGCGTCATGAAATCAAAGATAATGCAATGGATATGATAAAAATAAATTTGGACATAAAATGATAATTTTAGGATTGGAGAAATATATATGCAGAAATTATATACTTTAACATCAGACGAGGTAGAAAGCTTATCCTTCTACCAACAGAGCATTCGTACAACAGCAAGTTATATTGGAAAGCTTATCGACAAAATAGAGGATGACGAAACACATACAGAGAAAATTAAATATAAGATTGATGAGATTATTTCGTATACAAAACACATTAATGACATCCTAGCAGAGAAATGGAGAAAATAATTATGAGTCAAACAGTATTTGATGAAAATGATTTTATAAAACGAGTACCAAAAAAGATTTTGGAACGTACCAGAGAAAATATGGAAGTGTATCATATGGATTTAGCTGATTCATTTCAGGAAGCAACAAGAGAGTTGGCTAAAAAAGGTACAACTTTATGGAAAGCATGGTATTATGATGATTTTAGAGAATATGTACCATGTATCTATGAGCCGAAATATTTGGATTTTAGTAAATATCCACTGAAATATAAAGGCAAATAGAACTTTTTAAACGGCGATTTAGTTAGGAGTAATTACATGAACGAAATACAAGAAAAAATATATGACTTATTGGAAAGTTATTTAGAATATTGTAAGACAAACGGATATACAGAGTTTAATGTATGGTGTGAAGATAATATTGATACCGTTAATGAGGATGCATTAGTACAAGATATATGTCAGGAAGTAAATCATATAGCTGATAAATTATTTAAATAGAAAGAGAGGTAGATATTATGAATGGAATGTTTATGTTTCCAGGAATGTTTTATAATCATATTAAGGATTCAAAGTTAAAAATGCCAGAGGATTTTGAAAATTACAATCCAGAAGAGTATCCTCATTTTCACGTATTTATACTTACACATTTAGGACGACCAATTGATATTGCTGCATTAGAAGATAATGCAAATATCATAGCCGACATTCCAGAGAATGCCATCAAAAGTGTGACATTTAATGATTTAATGGAAAAGGGTGTTGTATTTGGAACTGGCGATTTAGTATGAAATGTAGATTTAGAAAGGATTGAATATTATGAAATTTATAAAAGTATTAGAACATAACGGAGAATTATATAAAGTTGGCGATACTATCTGTGCTATATTTGATACAGGTATATCTGCCAGTGGGATAATAAAAGAATTTGGTGAATATTGTTTTTTCGATGAAGGCTTAAAACCTGGAATCGAATTTGGAGGTTATATAATTTCTCTTGATAGCATTGTCGAAATGAAAAAGATAAAACATGTTTCAGACGATGTTATGAATTTTGCAGTTGCGGTAATGGCACAAGTGGCAGAATATACATATCAAGAAAATAGATTAAATTGTGAAGGAAATAAATTGATGTGTTTGGATGATGTAGAGAAAGCAATAAATAAGTGCCTGAATTAAAAACGGGCAAGGAAACGGAAATTTACTTGGTTTAGAAAGTGAGGTTAATTTTATGGATTATAAATTGTTAGCAAAAAAATATATTAAATATGGAATTAAATGGCTTGAAGGTGAATTTGATACATACAAAGGTATGACAACCATAATGGAAACAGAAGAAAACCTAAATGGAGAACAATTAAGAATGTTGTGTGACGAAATTAAAAAAGACACTAGAGTTAAAATGGCAATGATTGAAAGTGAACATGAATATACTATTACAATTATGTTTAACCGATAAATCAGAAACTTCAAATTATTTTAATAGGATACAAGACATGATATAATATAAAGAAAAACGGAGGTAATTATTATGGCAGAGTTGATTGGGTTTGTATTAGCGATATTGATTTATTTATGGCTTTCAGGTGTGTTTAGCGGAGAAAATCAAAACAATCAGAAATTTGGTGATGGAAAAAACCGTTACGACTTTAAAGATTATGTTGACAATAAGGCAGATAAGTATAATAAATAGGAAGGTGGTTGATGAATATGCTAGTAGAAATGTTAGCATTGTTAGGATTAAAAGGTGTTGCAAGCGTAGGACGTGCAGTTGATGATGCAAAAACGAAAAGAAATACGACAGCCTTAGATTCAAATGGAAATGTAACTTGTATAGGTAGAACAGGTAAGTATTATGTCAATGGAGAAGAAACATATAGATGGACACAAGAAGACAAATATGGAAATCGACATGATCTTACAATAGGTGTAAATTCCGGCAAGGTTTACCGGGATAATTTTGACGATGAAGTAAAACGAATGTCAGCTAATGATGAAAAAAATAAACAATGGAGCTTAAGTCATGGATATCTTGCTTATAATAAGTATGATCCACGATTTCGAAGAAATGTAACAACAGAAATTAGCACAGGAAAAGTAATCGCTACATTATGTGAGGGATATGACAACAACAGAGCAAATGGGCGTTATTATAAATTTTATTATAAAGAGAAATCGCCACACTATAGAGATGATTTTAATAAATCTGCTCCTGGTGATTACGGAATTGAAATCAGTGAGGATGAGTATAATAAGTTAAATATCCCGACAAAAACATGTGGCGAAATACCAGATGATCCGAAAGTATTAAATAAAGTATGGGGTGTTGATTGTTTTTAGATTGGAGTAGCAAAATGAATAAGAATAGAAGAGAAAAGATAAATATGCTCAAAGCAAAACTTCAAAGTACACAATCTGAACTAAAACAGATATCAAGTGAGTTGTCTTCTATATTAAGCGAAGAACAGGATGCATTTGACAATATGCCAGAAGGATTACAAAGCAGTTATAGAGGAATGTGTTCTGAAGATGCAATTGATAGTATGGAAGAAGCGAGTGAAAAACTTGATGAAGCGATTGAGTTGTTAAATGATATTGTGTAGAATGTAGAAAGGAGAATAGTATTATGAATGATACGCCAGTATATGAATGGGAAGATGCAATAAATTTTATTGCAGAAAGATGTAATATTGACAAAGATACAATTGAGACAGTGCTTACGTTAGAAGAGGACTATATGAAAAGTATTGGAATTATCATGGAAGAACAATCTAATTTTGAGATTGATGGTCAACAAAGAGAACAAAGTAAATAATAGTTTCATTTGAAGATTGGAGATAAATTACATGAAAATTGTGAGTGTTGAATGGCTAACAGACGAAATTACGGAACGATTAAATAATGAAAAAACCTGCTATTTGTCAAGTGATAAAGAATATTGGTTATTTACAGATGATAATGTGTTTAATAAAATTGGCAAAGAGTTACATTCGATTTCTGTTGCAGAATGGTTGTATGGAAAGTGTGAAGACAATGATTTATCTACAACATTTATGAATACACAATATGATTGGAGTGATTATAATATGGATGCAGCCTCCGATGTAGATGTGTCTAAATGCTGCAACAATCAATGGGATCAGGTTATGATAAACTATGTGAGAAATGTAGTTGAAGAATCCATTTCGTATAAATTAGAAGAATCGTTAAGAGAAATGGTGAATTACAAATTTGAAATGGATTATATAAAAGATGCTGTAAAAAATGTTTTGGACTTAGAAGACAAATAATAGCCAATGAATCCAAGTTTTCATAAAATAGAAAGGAAGAATGTAATATGAGCAAATTAAGAGTATGGTGGATTCCACAAATAGGTATTGGACAAACGTTTTATATTCCAGTTGAGACAGTAGAAGACGGAAAGAAAATGATGGATGTTTTAGCAGCGTATGATTTGTTTCAATTACAAAATAATGTAAAACCAGACTATTCAAATGTAGGTGGTCTTCAGATGTGGGATGAAGAAGAGAAAGAATGGTGTGATTGGTACATGGAAACAGAAAATGATTTCTTTGAAAATGTTGATGAATATTGCGAGCAATGCGAGAAATCAGAAGAATTGAAAAAATTCAATAAAGAATTATATACACAAATTGATTATAACAAGATACAGAAAATGATTGGTTAAAAATTAATTTCTTCATAAAACGGTAACGATGTCCGTAGGCAGAAAATCTCTGATGTGTTATAGTCAATTAAAAACACAAGGAGAATTTAGTATGAAGAATATTGATAGAATGAAGCTGGCTCTTATAGATCAGATTACAAATATGACGACGGAACAATTCAAAAGATTGAACGATATATTGTGTGAAGAATATGACTTTAATCCTAAGTATATTAACAAAGCTGCGATATTCACTTGTGAAGATTGCAGAAAATTATATGGAAAATGTATTGAATCTGAACGAACAGAAGAATGCGATGAACGATTTATGAAGTATTTGAAAAGCGAAGTGTAATTTAAATGGAATCTAAGATTCAAAATGGAAGGAGATGAAGAATATGGGCGACTTCTTAGATAAATGTGCTTCTGATGCGTGGGATATAATAAGCGGAAGAAAAAAGATTATTGGAAACAAGATAGTTTCATGCGAATGCAACGAATTAAAAGAAGATACAAATCAAGATTATGGTTGGCTTGCTCCTAACGGAAAGTTTTATCCTGCTGACTTTGGAGAGCATCAAGCATGGGCGAGTCAATATTTATTGGAACAATATAGAAATGGGAAAATTGATTTGAAAATTAACGAAGAACCAGGTGATGTGTTATGTAAAATGGGATTCGTTCTGCTTCATAATCCTCATAGATATAACTTTTCCGTAACAAGAGATTATAACAAGAGAATAACAAACAAGCAGAAAAATTTTTTGATTGAATATTTTGAAAACAGAAACATGAATGACTGGTTAAATAAAATATATCAAGATGAAATTTAACTTTCTTTTGGTATAGAAATGGAGAATATTATGTTAAGAAGAAATTTATTTATAGGTATTCCAAATGACAAATTAAAAGAATGCTATGATAGTTATATTAGAGTTAGTTGTAAAAGAGAAAATAAAAAAGAGTTATTTTCTGATTTAGTAATAGAATATAAGTCTTTTATAGAAAGCAATCATCCTAAAGCAGCGGAAGCAATTTGTGAAAGGGATATGTTTAATGAGATTGCAAGAAGATATTTTAAGATAGCTGATATTATTAAGGACAAAGATTTTTGTGAGATATTTGGAATTGAGGTGAAAGACAATTAGTAAATTAATACAGAAATTAAATTGGGATATGCCATTTATAAAAAATCAGTGTATGTTTGTATATGCAGATGCTGATTTAGATTCTAATCAAAAAATGCAAGAACCATTACAAAAACTGTATCAGTATGAAAATCAGCCAGATATGAGAGAAAAGATAAGAGAATATATTAATGAGCTTGATACAGAAATTGGCAGACTTGAAGATTTATTAAAAAATACTGATAGTCCATATGATTTACAGATTAAAGGTAGGTTGAATGCGATAATTGAAGTAAAAAATGATTTATTAGGAAGATTAGAAGAGGTAATATGAATGAAAAATAATAAAGCTATTTGTAGAAAAACAGACGACCACTTTACAGAGGGCAAGGAATATGAATGCACCCCAGCATATGCAAAATATGAAAGTGCAGTTGTAGATATTCTTGACAACAATAAAGAACTTATCACAGTGGAAATAAATGATAAAGATTTTCAGTTTATTTTCAACTAAGAAAGAATGAATTACTTGGAAGATTGGAAGAGGTGATATAGATGGATAGAAAACGAAATAATCCTACATGGTGTTGTGATCAAATTGAAGAGAAGATTAAAGACTACAAAATATCTCTTACAGAAATTAAAGAAGAAGAGGTAAAGAGGCAGCTGGAAATTGTCATTGATGATTTAGAATCAATTCTATACAAGTAGATTAGAGGGGGTGATATAAAATGACCAATGGCATTAAAGAGAAAGACATTCGTGATATGCAAAAATGCTTTGATAAAATGGAATATATTCTAAAAAGGATTCAGGTATATAATCCTGAAGCACGAATTATTTGTATTGAAAGTGATACAATAGCTCTAGTTAATTTCAATGGTGAGTTTATTGATTCAGCTCCACAAATAAAAGATGAACATATTGTTGCAAGTCAAGACATACCAGCAATGGATAACTATTGTTAAAAGAAATGACGATTTCTTGGTAAATAGAAGGAGATGATTAAATGGCGAGAAAGAAAGTAAATAAAGAATTAACCATAGAAGAACAGTTACAGCAAGAAAGAGAAAATGGATTAAGCTTTATTAAAGATGAAGTACCACATCTGAATGAGCCAACCTATAAATTTGAAGTAGGAGATAAGGTAAAATATGGTGCATTAAAAGACTGTACAGTAAAAGAAGTGTTGTATGATGGAAAGGTGTATGGTTTACATTGTATTTCTACTGAAGAAAATTATGGAAATCCTTATGATAGAGAAGTATATAGAGTTGCTGGATGGACTAGCGTTAGACCACTTACTAATGGAAATTCAAAGTTTAGTAAAAATCAGAATGTAAAAATTAATTTTAATAATTCAATGGTTGAATCTCTTATCCACAAGTATTATGCTTTTGGAGTAGATATGAACCCTGAATATCAGAGAGGGTATGTTTGGGAATTAGAAGACAAACAGTTACTTATAGATAGTATTTTTAATAATATTGATATAGGTAAATTTGCTTTTATTCATTTAGATGATAAGAAATGGGCTGAGACAGGTAATGGATATGAAATACTTGATGGTAAGCAGAGATTAAGCACAATTATTGATTTTTATGAGAATAGATTTCAATATAACGGAGTTTATTACAATGACTTATCGGCTAAAGATAAAAATGTTTTCTTAAACCATCATATTGTGCAAGGAGAAGTAAGAGAAGCAGATAGAAAGGCAGTATTAAAATATTTCTTAATGCTCAATAGAACTGGAAAGTCAATGGCTCAGTCACAGCTTGATAAAGTTGAGAAAATGTTAGAAGAATAACCCAAAGAAAAATTGCTTTCAAGTGGAGGTAGATATGTTATATAATATTGGTGATAAATTAAAATGTAAACGTGAAGTTAATTCACAATGTCTTGAGATGAGTAATCCAGATTTTATAATAAATATTGGAGATATTTATATAGTAACCGATAAAGATGATTATCCTGATGATAATCATTGTCATTGGTACGAATTAACTCAAGAAAAAGATAAAACTGTTATCTTAAACGTATGGAACGATGAACCAGAACACATGATTATAGATGATAGATTTGAAAAAATAATAAAATAGAACTACAGTATAATAATATTAGAGGCAGGAATCAACTGCTTCTTTTTTTTATTACAGAAAAGAGGTGACGAAAAATGAATATGGGAAATCCAAAGAGAAGTTCAAAATTTTTATGTTTAAATTGTATGAAAATAAATGAACTTGGATCTGGAATTCAGCGTGGAGGTCATCAGCGTGAAAAATGGCATATAAAGGATCTAGCTTGTTTTAATAAACCTTGTTGCGGAAAACAAACTAAGAATATAGAAATTAGATGGTGTGACGATTTATTGGAGGCATATGATAGAGCCGAACAAATTAGAGATAGATACTATAAAAACGGAGAATAATACATATAGAAAGAGAGGTTATTTAATATGGCACAGACAAGAGATTATGCGACTAAGAAAAAAGGTAAAACAGAGGTGCAGCCATTTTGGAACATGGAAGATATCAAGAATGTTATTGAGTGGTTTGAAAAAAATGAAGAATGGGACGGATATCTTATTACATTATTAGAATTGCTTCTTGGTAGACGAATTGGTGATACAGTTATGATGAAATGGTCGGATCTGTATTACGAGAACGGAAATCGTAAGAGTGAAATTGATACCATCGAGGAACAGAAAACTGGAAAGATCACTAATCTTCCTGTAAGTAATATGGTTTGGGAGGCGGTTGACAATTATTTGTCACACGTAAAAATTGACCCAATGGAACATTATAATGAATATATATTCAGTTATATACCTAAAACATTATGGCTGTTAAGACATCCTAATACACCTTTTTATATGAATATTGAAACATGGTGTGGTTATTTAAATAAAGATTTTTCTGATAAGAGAAAGCAGAAAATTTTGGATGACTTTCATAAGCAAAAAGAATACAAGAGTCTTGGAGATTATTTATATTATATTATAGAATACAATGATGTTGTAAAGTGGCAAACAGATGATTATAGAAAGAAACTAAAAAAAGCGGTTGAGGATGTTGGTATTCGATATCCTATATCAAGTCACAGCCTTCGTAAAAGCTTCGGGTATTGGATTCATAAGACACACCCGTTTGATCCTGATTGTCTTTTGTCATTGCAGAAATTGTTCAATCATACTGATTTACAAATGACAATGAATTATATTGGATTAACAGAAGAGAAAAATAGACAGTTGATTAATGACCATGGAGAATTCATTCATAACGTGCTTGCTGGTAAGGGAGATGAGATAGTTAAAAATATGCCAGTTGTCTCATTAAAGTCTGATGATTTTGGAAAGATTATAAGAATGCTTACTGATGATGTTGATAAATATCAAGCTGCAATTAATATGGCAAATGAACTGAGAATTTTATAAATATGTTTGCGATATCCTATAAATATGTTTGTGATATTCTATTGACTTTTATGAATCTTATGAATATAATAACTATTAGTTAATGACAATAAACGACATAAGATTGGATGATTAATATGAATCAAATAGGTAGGGCTTTCTTAAGTAAAACAAAGTTAGACGTGAATAACAGTGACATTGTGGCAATTGTGGATTTTTTATCCTCGGCAGATTCCATCAATAAGATGATAGTGGTGTCGGATTTGGGATTACCCGCGCTTACGGGAGTTGTGAAAGATCTCGAAGAGAAATTTGCAAATTGCAAAGGTTTTCCTTTGAATCATGACGCTCCCGATCACAATGCTCCAAATAGGCGGAGTATAGGATGGATGATTAAATTCATCATGAAACAAGTTGGGTATTCGCCGGTAGATGGTGGATTAAGTGAAAGAGCAAGATTGCGAGATTTTGCGGGGAGCAAATATTTTTCAACGAGTGCAATTTATCAAAAAAATTGTACCCCAAAGTTTAAAATCAATGTTGAACTGGCAAATGTTAGTTAACAAAATGTAGGATTGCCAATGTAATAAAATAAAAAAATAGGACATACTTATGTGATTTCGTCCTTATCAATGAAATTAATATCTAAATAGATATTTAATGCATCGCATAATTCGAGTAAATTATTGATTGAAATATTTTCTTGCTTAAATCGTGACGTTAATGCAGCCTGTGAGATATTTAATTTTTCGGCAAGTTCTTTTTTCTTTATATCTTTTTCAAGCATTATGGTCTTAAGTTTAAGAAGAATTTGTTTAGTGTTAGCTACTTCCATTTTTGTCCCTCTATGTTTCAAATGATTAAGATACATCTTAATTATATAAGATATATACAAAATATACAAGATATAAGTAAAAAGTTTATACATTATTATATCTTGAAAAATTAAGATATATATTGACTATTTAAGATATATGGACTATAATGCAAAGTATCAAAGGTAATCCAAGTACATAAATAACAAAGAGAGGAGGACGTACATATGGATTTACAGAGATACGATGTTATAAAAGCGAAAATCAAATATCAAGGCGAAGGATCAGTCCAGACTAAAGAACGTCCATATGTTATCATAAGCAATCCAATAGGAACAAAACATGCTTCTATAATTACAGTGATGCCTTTGACAACTAAGCTAAAAAAAATAAACATGCCTGTTCATAGTTGCATTAATGCAGATGATGATAATGGTTTAACAGAGTATTCTATGGTGCTCGGAGAACAAATTATAACAATATCCAAGGACGAAGTTATTGAAAGACTTGGAAATATTACTGATGCTTATGAACGAAAACTTATAGATAAAGCTTGTTTCAACGGCTTGTTTTTTGGAACTGAATATAGATTAGAGGAGGCGAGGGCGTAATGTATGTAAGTAAAGAAAAGGCAAAACAGATAATTGATGAAGCTCCTGGTATGATATGGATTGATTCTTTTAATGGAATGACTTTTATTCATACAAGACCAAGACAAATTACTATTGATGAGGGGAAAAGAATAATTAACAAGGCGAATACAGTTGACTATCAGAATAATGATTTCTTTGGATTGCTTTCATTAGAGGGAGTACAGGAATTTATGGTACACAATATTAAATTTCCCCAGATAGAGTCCTGATTATAGGACTCAAAATATGATATAATAAAAATATCGAACAAAAACCGAACATGATACAAACACCTGTTCGAAATAATGATTGACAAGAACATTTGTTTGGAGTATTATAATTTTTGTAAGCGACAAAAAAGATAGAGCCAAGCGATTCAAACGCTGCGCCAACAGCTTTCTACTTGACTCTATCAACCAAATACATACAACAGCATTAAGCCATTGCAGAAGCGAAATATCGCTTGTACTTATTTTACATATATTTCGAAAGAAAGTCAAGTTTCAAGCGTTTTCTGCAATTAAAATTCCTAATTTGCACAATTAAATATGGAGAATAATATTATAGGGCATTCGCCAAGAGGTAAGGCACATGACTTTGACTCATGTATTCACTGGTTCGAATCCAGTATGCCCTGTTATGGGGATTTTCTACCCAGTAAGTCCTCAGAACGCAGATATTTTTTCTGTAAGTGCAGTCTATAAGCTGCATAAGTTCTTATAGAGAATAACTCACTAACGAGTTACATAACCGACATATACTTTTTGTTTCGTTATTTGATATATACCTTCCATATGTCGGTCTGGATCATTAGTTCAGTTGGTTAGAACGCTCGGCTCATAACCGAGAAGTCGTCTGTTCAAGTCAGACATGATCCATTAAAAAATAAAAGAGAGGGGATGATATAGTTGGATTTTGTTATAAAGAATAATAAAAATGTATATATCCGACTAAGTGAAAATGGTAAAGCCGAAACATGCAAAGAAAAAAATATGGGGAGATTTACAGAACAGAAAGCAAAGAATATTCTAAAGTCGCTTCCAAAGACTCTTAAAAATCTGAATTTTCGGATAGAGTGTATTCCTGATATTAAAATGGAAACACCTGTTCAGAAAATTGTAAAAGAAGAGTCGAAGAAAATTATCGAAAACACAGATTATCAACCTTCTGATAATATTACGCAATGGGTTGAAAAATTTGGTGCATGTTCGGATATTTTTAAAGAAGCAAGAGAAAGATATGTTGAATTGGAAGATGAATTACACACTTCTGATGCGGCTCTGATGGATGCTTTACATAGTATTGAACTTGAAACACCGAAGGATCTTTATTCTGCTTGGCTTGTATATAAAAAGATAAGAGAGAATAGAAGAAATAGAAGACAACTCAAAGATGAAATGTTAATCATACATAGTATTTTAGAAGAAATTGATGATACAAAAATCAGCAGAGAACGTACACAAAAGGCTATTGATGGATTATTTGATCGTAAATATACATACCGAGTTGTGGAGGTGGACGAAAATGGTGATTTGTAAAAGGTGTTACATATCTATGGTTGGTGTGATGTCATTTTCTAAGGACAAGCATGAAAAGTTTTGTAGATGCCCAAAGTGTTATTCAGAGACAAAACATAGTCAAATCAAAGATGATGAACTGGATTTTAAAGAGATATTAGAGACAAAAATGATTGGAGACATGCGAAAGTGACAGTAAAAAAAACAAATTTATCACCCGATCAGTTGGCAATAGTTGATAGATATTGCCGCAATGATTTACGAGAATTAAAGAAAATTTGTCTGCCGCTAATATCCATGAAGGGTGTTGCAGATATGGAAATTGATGATTTGTTAAGTGATGCGATGAAGGTATTGCTTGAGACAGTTGAAAATTATGATTGCTCAAGGAATGATAATTTCGGAGCATATTTGACAACAAATATTAAACGCTCGTATTTAGATTGGACAAGAGATAGAATGCGAGATAAACGTGTTAATTATGCAAGGGATAGAAATGGAGATATTATTTATGAGTACTACGAAGAGAATGGAGAGAAGAAAAAAAGAAAAGTAATTCTTAAACCATTAACATTAGATGTAACGACAGAGGAAGGAAAGGAAATTAGAGATACGATAGCTTCAGATTTTCGTGTGGAGAATATTTTTATAAGAGAAACAAAATCTGAATGGCATCAAGAAGTTAATGATTACTTGAATAGTTTGTCTCCTTTGCAATACAAGATAATTATGATGCTTGCTGATAAATACACAAAAGAAGAGATTTGTGAAATCTTACATATTGAATCATTTCATTATGACAATCTTTTAAAAAAGATTACTTCTGATGAAAAAACTAAGCCTTTAAAGAGTTTGATGGGAGGAAAAATTCTATGAAATTAATAAGAGATAAGGTAAAAAAAGATACCTGCATGGCATCTAAAATATGTGGAATGATTGAAAGAGAAGATCTGAGAAATGATCATCCACAGCAGAGAAAATCTGGTCAATGGGAAGAAGAGGTTAGAGATAATTTTATAGTAACCGTTATTCAGAATGAAGATTTTGATCCAATTAAGATTTGTGAACAGCTTACAGATAATGGTGTTATCTTGTGGCTGATTGATGGATTACAGAGATGTACCACAATAGAAAATTATAAAGCAGGTAAATTTGCACTTGGTAAAAAAATAAATCCATCAGTGATTGAGTATCAAGAAGTAAAAAAAGATGAAAATGGAAAAATTGTTAAAGATGAAGATGGTAATACAGTATATGAAATCGTTTCTTTTGACTTAAAAGGAAAAAGTTATGCTCAATTACCAGAAAGATTAAAGGAAGATTTTAATAATTGTCCAGTAGAGGTAGTAAAACATCTTGATTGTAGTGATGAAGAAGTGGGGCGACATATTGTTAGATATAACAGTGGAGCGAAAATGAACGTTGCCCAAAAAACAATCACCTATATGTGCAATGTTGCAAAAGATGTTAAAGAATTATCTGGACATGATTTCTTTAGCGATTGTGCAAAATTTTCCGATGTTAAAGATAGAAATGGAACTATTGATAAGATTGTAAATGAAACAATTATGGGTCTTAACTTCTTTGATCAGTGGAAAAGAAATGCAATGCAGCTTGGAAAGTTTTTAAATGAGAATGCAACCAAGGAGATGTTTAATAAGTTCAATGAATATCTTGATAGATTGTATAACATTGTAACACCGACAACAGGAAAGCTGTTTAGTGAGAAAAATGCACTTATATGGTTTATGCTTTTTGACAGGTTTGATAAAACAGGATACCCCGATGAAAAATTTGGAGAATTCTTAAACGACTTTGAGAAGTTAAAGAACGTAAAAGTTGTTGTAGAGCATACTAGAAAACCAAAAGGAACTGAAGAAACAAACAATTTATCATTTGCGGAAATTGATACATGCAATTCTACAAAGGATAAAGGAATGATTACAGACAAATTACATATTTTAGAAACACTTTTAAAAGATTTTTTAGCCAACGAATCAATAACGACAAAAGAAACAGAGAATATTAAAGAAGAAGATGTCGAAGAAGAAACTACACTTTCGTTTGTTCAGAAAAATGTAAATTCAAATGTAATCGAAGAAGACATTGAATGTTATGAAAACATGATTGATGATTGCGTAAGAGTTGATTCGGAAGTGTACAAGCAGTGTAAAACAGCGTTAGTTGCGCTTATGGCTTATGCTTGTAAAAATGAAAAAGACATAGATTTTGAACAGTGGATTCAAAAGTATCAGAAAAATAGTTCTGGTTTTAGCACAGATCAAAGAATTAACTATACATATATGAAAAATAGCTTTGAAAGCTTTTTGAAACGTGGGTAATTTGTGAGGTGAGAAACAGATGATTTTATTATTAGGAAAAAATAATTTGGTTGAAAAATATGCAAAAGAGATACTAAATGCAGACATAGATAATGATATGGTTTATTATCCCGACGAAAAAACGCATTATAGTGAGTTACCACAGTGGGTAGAAATTGCAAGAAAAGAACAACCTTATATTGTAACAACACAAAATATTGAGATGATTGATATTTTCCTTTATTCAGATTTAGACTTTAAAATTATTACAGTCTATAATGTTGACGGAGAACTTTTATCAAGAACTCTTACGAAAGAAAAAGCTGTATGTTTGAAAGAAAAGATGGGATTAGAATTGAGATGAAAATTCTCTTTCTTTGGAAAAATAGGAGGTAAATATGGAAACAAAAATTAAAGAAGCAATAGAATTTTTAAGAGACAACGGATATTATGTAACAAAAATTCCTGAAAAATTATGTGAAGTTGCAGAAGAATGTTCTGAAACTGGGCATGGTGTTTGTATGGAGTGCAGTTGTTTTGTATGTTTGATAGGAAACGATTATTAAGAAAGTCGATTTCTTCGGATTGTGAGGCGAGAAGATGCAAATAAATATTAGTTATACATTATATACAGACGGTGATTACAGTTTAAGGAATGCCGAAGATTTTGGCTGTACTAATAGAGACGTAGTAGTTGATGATTTTGAATATTATGATTATGTTGGTTCTATGGAATTTAAATATGAAGAGGAGTGGCGTTGTAAAAGCGAAGCAAAAGATTTTCTTTGGAGATTTTTATGTGATGGAATTCATATATCTTATACACATCCTTGGCTACTTAAAGACTTTTATGACATTATGGAATCTTTAGAGAATGTTATTAATGAATATCAAGAGGGAATATCTGTAGTCCAAAGGCATATAACAGGTAATTATGAAGGAACAGAAATAAGAATAGAAATATTGAAGTAAAGTTCTTTGGATTGTGAGGTGAAAATTATGAATTGTGTTATGCATAAAAATATAGTCAATATTGAAATTGGGAAACCAGTTACTTCGAATAATAGAGGGGAACAGTTTAATTTAACAGATGGAAAACAATATTTAGTTACTGGTTTTGATGGAGATTGTATAAAAATCAAAAATGATATAGATAAAGAAGAGTGGTATTCACTAGAATATTTCTGCGAATTTGAAGAACTGTTTTGGTAAGAAAGTTCGATTTCATGTGGAGGTATAAAGTATGACGAATTTAATAGATATTTATAATGAAATTGAAAACAGTATTAATAGTTTATACGATTTTGACTTGAGTTCCCAATATAAAAAAATGATTGATGGTTTGAACTCAGCAATAGAAGATTTATATAAATATTACGGTATTAGAAGATTAAAAATAGATATAGAACAATTTCATAAGAATGAGATTGTAAAAATTGAGCAAGGAGAAGGTGGTTGTTTCTTACTTGGGTTAGATGAAAATGATTCAAGAATTGTTGACTTATACGAACATATGGACTTGTCGATTGATGAGCTATTTTTCTAATCACAAAACAAGGAGATCGGTAAAAATGGAAAATATAAGAAGATGGTTTGAGAATGACAAAGTAAACAATGGTCAGGATTACGAGATTTATGAATACGAAGGTCATTTAGAAGCAAGAACAGATACAGTTATTTTTATGATAGTAGAGCCTCATAGCGGAACTAGAAACAGATGGTTACTTAGAGTTACAACAGAAAGTGCTTTTGACAGATGGGCTAATTCAACTGCTGTTGAAAAGTTTTTCAATACAGATATTGAACTATGTAATTATTTACATGAACATCAGTTAGATATTTATAAAGATTTGATTAAATATCTGTCAAGCGAATATGATGATATAGCAGAAGAATATTAGTAAGAAAACTTCGATTCTTTGGGTTTTAGAAAAGAAAGAATATATGGTTAGATATTTTTGTGATTTATGTGATAAGGAAGTTGATAAATATAATGAATATTCGTTACCGATTGCAGCCACTTTTATAAATGGTGAACTATGTGATTTAATTCAAGTTCATGGGTTTAATTTGTGTAAAGATTGTAGAAGTAGGCTTTACGGAGTCGTTGAAAGTATTGTTCCAAAGCAGAAGATTGAAAAATTAAATAAAAAGGCTTTGGATATAAAAATGGAAAGATGTGATAAGTAACAAGAATCGCACATTTCTTATGAAATTTTGGAGGTTAAGACAATGACAATTGAACAGATTAAGGACAAATTAAAATCAAAAGAGTATGACTTCCTGAGAACAGATAAGAATTTGGGTAACAATATCATTATCTTAACTCTTGGTGGAAGTCATGCATATGGAATGGATAAAGAAGGATCTGATTTAGATGTAAGAGGTATTGCACTCAACAGCAAATCAGATATTTTACTTGGGACAGACTTTGAACAGGTGGTAGATGTTGATACAGATACAACTATGTATTCGTTTAATAAAATGATTCAACTTTTAACGTCAAGCAACCCTAATACAATTGAACAACTTGGTTGTCTACCAGAACATTACTTACATTTATCTGAAATTGGTAAAAAATTATTGGACAATAGAAAAATGTTTCTTTCGCAGATTTGTGTTCATACCTTTGGAGGATATGCAGGTTCTCAGCTAAGACGTATGGAAAATAAGGCTGCGAGATTGGTTGGTCAGGCAGAAAATGAAGCCTACATTTTAAAAAGCATCAACAATGCAAGATATGAATTTAAAAACAGATATTATCCTTATGAAAATAGTGATGTGAAACTATATATTGATAAGGCTGTTCAAGAAGGATATGATAGTGAGATTTTTATGGATGTAAACTTGCAACATTATCCGTTAAGAGATTGGGCTGGCATGTGGAACGAAATGAAGTCCATTGTTAGTAGTTATAGCAAATTTGGTAAAAGAAATGAAAAGGCTGTAGCCCATGATAAATTAGGAAAACATATGGCTCATTTGATTCGATTATATATGATGTGTATTGATATTCTGGAAAAGGAAGAGATTATCACTTATAGATCAGATGAGCACGATTTACTCATGAGTATTAGAAATGGAGAATATTTAGATGAAAATAGACAACCTATTTCTGAGTTCTATGATTTATTGAATGAATATGAAAAACGTTTTGAATACGCAAAAGAAAATACATCTTTGCCTGATAAACCTGATTATAAGAAAATCAATGAATTTAAGATGTATGTAAATGAGAGAATTGTGAAAGGAGATATCTGATGGAAATATCAAATAGAGCGAAAGAAAGATTCTGTAAGGATTGCAATATACCAATTAGATTATTCCAAGAGCCATACTTTTTAGATAGAATTAAGCTTTTTGATGAGTTCTATGGAACTGTTGACAAGTGGATTAGATTTGCAAGCGAATTACAGTGGTATAATTGTGAGCAGGATTATTTTGAAGAATATAATCATGTAAAGGATGCAGCTATTACAAGTATCAAAGAGTCAGAGGCATATCAGAGATTTAATGCGGAAGATATGAACAAATTCACTGTGATTCATAAAAATTTATCTAATAAAGATATATTTAAGCCAACTAATACTGGAAGAGTTTTTATCAGTATTGATATGAGAAAGGCTAATTTTTCATCTTTACACGAATATGATAAAAATATATTTCTTGGAACTGATACATGGGAAGATTTTATTTCTCAATTCACAGATAACGAACATATTATAAATAGTAAATATATTCGTCAGGTAATTTTGGGTAATTGCAATCCCAAAAGACACATCACATATGAAAAGTACCTTATGGATCAGACATTATCGTTATTATATGACATCATTGGTGAAGAGAGAATTGTATTCTTTTCAAATGATGAGATTGTTTATGATATGACAACAGTAAGTAATTTGCACATGTTAAATCTTGTGAGAAATTGTGTTGAAGAAAGATTAAGTACAAAATCTAATATCCCATTCAGAGTTGAATTATTTTCGCTCCACAAAATCAATGGTACTGACGGATACTGTAAAAAAATCTACAAAGAAAATGGAGAATATAGTATTGAGTTCAAATGTTTAGACAACTATATGATGCCATTCGTACTTAGATATTTCTTGGGAGAAGAAATTACTGAAAGTGACAAGGTATTCTACCATGAAGGACTATTGGCAAAGTTTATTGATGAACCGAAAATTGAGGTGAATTTTGATGAAAAGATTGAAAATTGAAATTCCATCTGGTGCAAATGAAATTATTCATACTTTACAGAATAATGGATATGAAGCTTTCCTGGTAGGAGGATGCGTGAGAGATAGTATTCTTGGCAGATCAATTCACGATTATGACATTACAACTTCTGCCACGCCAGATGAAATGATAGAAGTATTCAAGGACAAGAGAATTATTGAAACTGGTTTGCAACATGGAACTATTACCATTGTAATTGACGGTGAGGGATATGAATGTACCACTTACAGAATTGACGGTAATTACTCAGATAGCCGTAGACCTGATAGCGTAACATTTACACGAAGTCTTAAAGAAGATCTAAAGCGTAGAGATTTTACAATCAATGCGATGGCATACAATGATGAAATTGGTCTTATAGATCCGTTTAATGGTATGGAAGATATTGAGCATTATAAAATCAGATGTGTTGGTAGAGCAGAGGATAGATTTTCAGAAGATGCTTTAAGGATTTTACGTGCTATTCGGTTTGCTTCACAATTGGGATTTGTAGTTGACTCTGATGTAAGTTTGAACATTCATAAAATGTATAAGAATTTAGAGAATATATCTATTGAGAGAATCAACAGTGAGTTTTGTAAGATTGCATTATCAAGCGAGTTTTATATACAGATAGGATTATTCCGTGAAGTATTCTCGTTGTTCATTCCTGAAATTAAAGATATGTTTGGCTTTCAACAGAATAATCCATATCACATCTATGATGTATGGAATCATACAGTACATGCAGTACAAGCTTATGAATGTGATTGTGAACCAGACTTGAATCCAAGAGATTTGATTACATCATTGGCTGTATTTTTTCATGATATTGGAAAGCCACATTGTTATCAAGATGTCGAGGATGGCATTAGACATTTCAAAGGTCATGGAAGAGTCAGTGCTGATATGACTGATGAAATAATGAAGCGATTAAGATTTGATAATGACACAAGAGAAAAGGTTGTTGAATTAGTTTATTATCATGATGCTACTTTTGAGGTTGGAAAGAAATATGTCAAGAGATGGCTTAATAAAATTGGAGAAGAACAATTTAGAAGATTATTAAATATTCGTAGAGCCGATATTAAAGCACAAGCAGGCATGAATCAGGAAACAAGATTACAGAAGATTGATAACATCGAATATATTTTAGAAGAAGTCTTACAGGATGATGAATGTTTTTCTCTAAAGGATTTAGCAGTTAATGGTAAGGAGTTAATTACTATTGGATATAAGCCAGGAAAAGAAATTGGTGAGGTATTAAATAATCTGTTGGATTCAGTCATTAGTGGAGAATATATAAATGAGAAAGAAAAATTATTAGAAATAGCAGAGAGGAGATTACATGGTTAAATTATTTTCACATACGGATCTTGATGGAATCGGTTGTGGTATTTTGGCAAAACTTGTATTTGGTAAAGATAATGTAGAAATTTCATATTGTGATTACGACAATATTGATTCAACTGTAAAGGAATATTTAGAAACAGAACAGGACGACACAATCCCAATTTATATTACCGATATTCGTGTCAATGAAGAAACTGCTGAGTTGCTGAATAAAAGAGGCAATGTTCAGTTATTAGATCATCATCCAACAGCTCTTGGATTAAATAAGTATGATTGGTGTGATGTAGTTATCGAAGATTCCAAAGGAATTAAAACATCTGGAACTATGTTGTTTTATCATTGGTTAGGTATGAATGGTTGTCTGAGTGAAGAGTTAGAGAATAATAAAGCGTTAGAGAAATTTGCTGAACTTGTGAGAGATTATGACACTTGGAGATGGTCAGAACTCGGTGATGAAGGTGTTATTTGTAAGCAGATAAATGATTTATTATATCTTTACGGTCGAGATGATTTTATTCATTGGTGCATTTCAGAAATCCATGATGAGGTATTCCCAAGATTATATGCCAAAGATGAAGTTATCCTGAAAATTAAACAGGATGAAATTGATAGATATATCGAAGAGAAGAATGAAACTATGTTTACCACTCCTATGTGTGGTAAGGTTTGTGGTTTTGTATTTGCAGATAGGTTTGTTAGTGAATTAGGTAATAAACTTTGTAAAATGCATCCTGAAATTGATTTTGTGGCAATGATTGATATTGATGGTTGTACGGTATCTTATAGAACCGTTAAAGAAGATATTGATCTTGGTAAAGATGTAGCAAGTTTATTTGGTGGCGGTGGTCATCCAAAAGCTGCTGGTTCAGAATTTGGTCAGAGTATTAAGTTGAAAATTATTGGGGAAATCTTTGGACAGTGAGGTGAGAGAATAATTGGAATGGATTAAATGTGTCGAAGGACAAATGCCCGAAGATGATAAAAGATACGAAGGTAAGAAAGTAATTAATGTACTTGTTACTACGAATAGAGGCATGGTAACAAAAGTACAAAGACAACGCTATGATGGGACATGGTTTTGGGGAAGAATTAATGGTGGCATGAAAGCTTGGATGCCGTTGCCTGAACCATACAGAGAATAAGCGAGGTAAAATATGAGAAAAAGTAAATTTACATATCCAAAATGTCCATATTGCAAGAAAGAATATCAAGATGGATTTATGGAATATGGTTTGATGAATTTGGTAACACAAGGTTGGTGTGAAGAAGTAAAAGTAAAATGTCATAATTGTGGTGAGTATTTCAAAGTGAAGGTACACATCACATATTATGGTTCAAAGTTGGCGAGGTGAGAGAGTGAAAATAACAATTGATATTCCGAGAGAATATGAACGAGATTTTAGCGCTGGCAAGTTCAAGGATTTCTTTTCAAGAGTAATTGCAGATATTGATTTCAAAGGTATATGTGGTAATTATGAAAAGGAAATTGCAGAAATGTTTTTAGAAGCGTTTGACAAAGCTATTATTGGTGATGTTAATCTAAATGCAAAAGTTATTCCAGTTGCAAATATATCTTTTGACAAAGAAGATATGCAGAAGATGATTCAAGATGAATTAAAAAAGTTTCAAATAGAGAATAATCTAATATAGAAGTAATTCTATTCACGGCTGATCAGCCAAATTAAGCGAGGTGATAAAGTGAAGAAATATTGGGAAACAGGTGAAAAGAATGACTTTGGTAAGGAATGTTACAGGTTACATTTTAGTCAATTTTATGAAGAAGATGATGAAAATGTAGTAGCTGGTTTTGTACAAGATGAGACAGACGAAAACATATTTATATATGTATCAAAAGAACTAAATGTTGAATATGATACGTTGTTTGCAGACAGTATAGAAGATGCAAAGCATCAAATCGAAGACATGCTAATAGACCATTGGAATGATGAGATTGATTATTTAGAAAATCGAATTAAATCATTTCAAGACGAAGAATAATCATACATAGAAATTTCTATCTTGGCGACTCAGCCAAATTTCCCAAAAGTAAAAGTAACAAGAAATATTTTTTTCTTATGGTTTTTGCAGACGTGCAAATTCCATAGGATTTTACAACAAAATAATTAAGAAGAAAGGAATTAAGCAGTAACTCCTAGGTAATTATGGTTACGTAACCTCTGTAAAATAGTGTATTTTGACAGAGAATAATAAAAAAAATAATTCTCAAGGGCTACGAGTATTAAGTTTATGTGGTGGCGTTGAAACAGGATTGTATGCGTTACAGCAGCTCGGAATATTTATAAGAGAATATCATACATATGAAATTTTGCCAGAAGCCATAGCAGTTTCTCAGTACCATTTTCCGTTTGTGGTACATCATGGCGATTTATATGAAGCGGATTTTGAACAGTTCAAAGGATTTGATTTACTGTTGGCAGGAACTTGTTGCCAGTCACTTTCAAGAGTGCGAATTGAAAGCAAAGAGGTTAATAATGGGCTTGATGGTAAGTCAGGAATTTTCTTTAAAGCAGTTGAGTGTCTCAGGGCAATTCAGCCCAAATATTTCATGTTTGAAAATGTAATACCAAGTAGTGATGAAGACCTGAAGACAATGACAGAATGCATTGGTGTAGAACCTATTTTGATTGATTCAGGAAGATTTTCGTCTCAAAATCGTGAAAGATATTATTGGACAAACATACCATTAGGTAAATTACCCGATGAATCTCCATTAGTTTTGAAGGATATTATGGAGAATGGTGTAGATGAGAAATATTTTTATAAGAAAGATTTTGAAATCTTGGATATGAGTAAACGTGTATGTGCAGAGTTGAAAGTTAATACAACTGAGATGTGCAAACGTATTTTTAATCCCGATTTCAAAATGTCTACATTAACTTGCGTGTCAGGTGGATATCAGGAAAAGAAGGTATTAGATAGGGGTAGACCACGAAAACTTACAGAAGTTGAATATGAAAGATTACAGGGATTGCCTGATAATTTTACAAAAATTCAGCTTAACAATCGTTGGTTATCATACTCAAAAAGATGTAGTTTGATGGGCAATGGATGGAATGAACCTACTGTTGAATGGATTTTGAGTGGGTTAAAAGAATAACATAATATGAAGTTCGCAGGAATGCGGAATTTCTTGCGATGAAAGGAGAGAATATGTATCCAGAATACGATGATTTTTATGAGCCAAGTGAAGGCGAAATGTTTTTTGATGAAATGAAAGAAAAGTTCAGAGAAATTTTACGTGAAGATGTAAACTCTGAAATCAGCAGATTGACAAAAGAAAATATAGAATTAAGGCAAAAAGTTAAAGAGTACAATGATAAAAATTTAGATTTTTCTTGTAGAGAAAGAGATTTGCAGTACAAGATAGATAATTACAAACGAGAGGTAGAAAAAGACTTTTACAATAAAACAATGGAAGAAGTTTTTGAGAAACTTTTAGAAGACTCAGAAGTGTGGTACGCAGAACGTGTTCCTCATGAGAAACCAAAATGTAATTTATGCAACGAAGAAAGAAAACTTGTTGCAGTATATCCAAATGGTGAAACTGTAACCAAGGAGTGTGAATGTTCTCGACCAACATATATCTATGAGCCAGTTATTTCATTGAATAAGGAGATTAAATTTCATAAAGCATATAAACCAAAGTGCGGCGATAAAAAGAAAGTCTATTTTACTAAAAATCACGAGCCAAACAAGGATTATGCAGATGCGTATGATTATTACAGTGAATTCAGAATAGAAAATATTTTTGATGATTTTAATGATGATGTAATTGCATATCACAATGGTAAAAGATATGGAGAGAAAATCGCATTCAGAAGTAAAGAGGCTTGTCAGAAATATTGTGATTGGCTTAATAAGGAGAATAAGTAGATGGTAGACATTCAGTGTAAAGACGGAAAATATATTATTGAGGCAAGGATTCATAGTGAAGTTGATACAAATGATATTGCAAAAGTACAGGAAAGATTTACTTCTGATTGTGCTTATGAGTTTGCAGAAGCTATGAGAGAAGCAGTAAACGTTAGCCATTTGGTAATGAAAGAACAAAGAAAAGAGGTAACAAAATGAGCAAAACATTAATCGTAGTAGATATGCAGAATGATTTTATTGATGGCTCACTCGGTACAAAGGAAGCACAGACAATTGTATCGAATGTAGCAAAGAAAATTAAGGAGTACAAGGATGCTGGTAAACAGGTAATCTTTACAAGAGACACACACCCTGAGAATTATTTGGAAACATATGAGGGTAAGCATCTTCCTGTTACTCACTGTGTAAAGAATACTGTTGGTTGGCAGATTTCAGATAGGTTAGATTTTGATATTGAGAACGATATTCTGATTGATAAGCCTACTTTTGGTTGGTTAAACTGGAAGGATTTTGGATTTGAAAGTGTTGAGGTTTGCGGATTATGCACCGACATCTGTGTGGTTTCAAATGCACTTATTATTAGAGCAAATTATCCTGAGATTGATATTACAGTAGATGCAAGCTGTTGTGCAGGTGTCACACCTGATACTCACAATGCTGCATTAGCAACTATGAAGATGTGTCAGATCGAAGTGATTGGAGAGTAGAATATGATTAAAATTAATGGCGAAATTGTAACAATCAACAAGTTTCCAGATGGAACACCAAGAGTAAATATTGATATAAACAACATTGAGGAAGACTCTTATGATGGCTCTCCTTGTATTTGGATTGAATGGATTTATGAGAGTAACGATGAGATATTTTATCTGATGTTAGTAAAGAAACATCTTGAAAGATTTTTTACTAATGTGGATTATTATTTGTCTCTTCCATATATTCCTAATGCACGAATGGATAGAGTAAAAAATGATGATGAAGTATTCACATTGAAGTATTTTTGCGATTTTATCAATTGGTTAGGATTTTCATCAGTTTATGTTTTAGATGCTCATAGCGATGTTTCTACTGCATTACTCAATAATTGTGTAAAAGAAAATCCAAAAGAGTATGTTGATAAAGCTATTTCAAAGATTGGTATGAGAAATCTTGTACTTTATTTCCCAGATGCAGGTGCAGCTAAGAGATATTCAGATTTATTTCCTGAGTTACCATATTGTTATGGTGAAAAGAAGAGAGATTGGAAGACTGGTAAAATCCTTGGATTAGACATTAGAACAAATGGTATTGATTTGAAAGATAAAGCTGTGTTAATGATTGATGATATTATCGCATATGGCGGTTCACTTTATTATAGTGCAGAAGAATTGAAGAAACATGGTGTAACTGAGATTTATGCATATGCCACTCATACAGAGAATTCAATTCTTAATAAAGAAAAAGGAACATTAATCAAATCTTTGGAGAATAATACTGTGAACAGATTATTTACCACAAACAGTTTATTTAATGGTAGTCATGAAAAAATTACGGTTATGGAGGTTTAAAATTATGGATAACACAATGGCTTTATTATTATCAGATACTTATAAACAGTGTCATGATCGCATGTACCCAAATGGTTTGACTAAATTGGTGTCGTATTGGGTGCCTCGAAAATCAATGTTAGAGAATCAGAATGAAATGGTTTTCTTTGGATTGCAGGCATTTATCAAAGAATATTTAATGGGATATTTTCAGAAAAATTTCTTCGATTTATCGGAAGATGAGATGTTAACTCTTTATACAGATTCGATGGATGTACAGATTGGTAGAGACAACTATGATTTAGATAAAATTGTAGAGCTTCACAGATTAGGATATTTACCACTTGAGATTAGAGCATTGCCAGAAGGTACACTTGTTCCTATGGGTGTTCCTTGTATTGAGATTACAAATACGGATGATAAATTTGCTTGGCTTGTTCAGTGGATTGAATGTATTCTTCAGGTAGAATTATGGAAACCTTGTTGTCATGCAACTATCGGTCATATGTATCGTGAAATTGCAGATTATTGGTATAACAAGACAACAGACGGATTGCCTGGAAATATGGCTTGTGCGGATTTTGGCATGAGAGGAATGTCTTGTATGGATGAAGCTACAAGATGTTCAGCATCATGGTTGCTTTCATTTAATAAGACATCTACAATTCCAGCAATTAATTATATTGATAGATATTACAATGCCGATTGTAAGAATAATGGTATTGGAATCGGTGCTGTCTCAACTGAGCATTCTGTAATGGGTGCTAATTTCTCAATTGATGGAGATGAGATTACGTTTGTTAAAAGACTTTTAACAGAGTTATATCCAAATACATCATTTAGTATGGTTTCAGATACTTATGATTATTGGAATATGGTAAATAATATTCTTCCACAGTGTAAAGAAGAGATTATGAATCATAATGGAAAGCTCTTGGTTCGTCCTGATAGTGGTGATATTGTAGAGATTTCAGTTAAAACAGTTGAAAGGTTGTGGGAGATTTTTGGTGGTTCTGTAAATGGTAAAGGTTATAAGGTATTAAATCCGCATATCGGTATTATTTATGGTGATGGCTGCACACTTTCTAATGTAGAAACTATTTGGAAAGAATTAGAAAAGCGTGGTTTCGCAGCTAATAATATTGCTTATGGTGTAGGAGCTTTTTGCTTCACTGCAATCGTTGAAAACGGCAAGATGATTGTTGTTACAAGAGATACTTTTGGTATTGCAATGAAAGCTACATATGGAGTAATTGATGGCAAGAAGTTAATGATTTTCAAAGATCCTAAGACAGATACAAGTCACTTAAAGAAATCTCATAAAGGATGTTGTAGAGTATACGATGATAACGGTGAATTAAAGTGTCAAGATCAGTTACTTGAAATGAGTGATAACAGTTTACTTACTACCGTATTTAAAGATGGAGAATTAGTAAGAGAAGATACATTTGCGGATATTAGAAACAGAATGTACGGAGGTAAGTAATGATTAAAATTATTGATGGAGACTTACTCACTTCGAACACTGATATTATTGCACACCAGGTTAATTGCAAAGGTGCTTTTAATTCTGGTGTTGCAAAAGCGATCCGTGATTATGATGTGCAAGTATATAAAGATTATCATAGTTTTTGTTCGATTAATACACCTGAACAATTATTGGGTTCTGTTAGATATTTTCAGTCTAATATTGACGCAAGAATATATGCAAATTTATTTGCACAAAAATCATATGGCTATGACGGAAAACAGTATACAGATATTGACGCTTTAAGAAAATGTTTTGAAAATTTGAGATCATATGCAGTTTTGGAAAATATGAGTATTGCAATGCCATATAAAATTGGATGTGTTCGTGGCGGTGCAAATTGGGAAGAAGTGTATCAAATGATAAATGATATATTTGAAAATTGTAATATTGAATTATGGAGGTTAGATAAAGGATGAGTAATTTTGATGCTAAGAAAGTAAAGAATGAGATCGTAGAGTGGATTAGAGATTGGTTTGAACAGAATGGTAAAGATTGTATGGCAGTAGTTGGAATTTCTGGCGGTAAGGATTCAAGCGTTGTTGCTGGCTTATGTTGTGAAGCTCTTGGAAAAGATAGAGTTTTTGGTGTAATGATGCCACAGGGAGAACAGCCAGATATTGATTATTCTCGAATGCTTATAGACCATCTTGGAATCGACAGTTGTGTTGTAAATATAGGCAATACAGTTCGCACTTTAAAGCATGAGATTAAACCACAGTTGGGAGATCATTGGTCAAAGCAGACTTCTACAAATCTCCCTGCTCGTATTCGTATGACTACGCTTTATGCAGTATCGCAGACAGTAAATGGTCGTGTCGCTAATACGTGTAATCTTTCAGAAACATTACTATCTTGGGAAACCAGATGGGGTGATGCAGTTGGAGATTTTGCACCAATTAGCGACTTAACAGTAAAAGAAGTGAAAGCTATTGGATATGAACTTGGATTGCCAAATGAATTAATCGAAAAAATTCCGTCTGATGGACTGTGTGGAAGTACAGATGAAGATGCATTGGGATTTAAATACTCTGTTATGGATAGATATATTAGAACAGGCGAGATTGACGACAAAGATATTAAAAAGAAAATTGATAATCGAGTAGAAAAATATCGGTTTAAGAGAATGCCTATTCCTTATTATAAAACAGGTATGGAAAGATATGTAGACTAAAATGGCAGAAGACTTAACTAATTTACAATTTGGAAAATTAACAGTCATCAAACGTGGAGACAACGATAAAAGCGGACATGTGAGATGGTGGTGTAAATGTGACTGTGGCAACCCTAAATTGATTTTAGTTGCCGCAGGACATTTAAAATCAGGACATACTCAATCATGTGGATGTATAAGAAGAGATAATATTAAACCACAAAAGAATTTAGAAGGAAAAAGATTTGGGAAATTAATTGTAAAAGAATTTCTTGGTATAAAAAATCATAGATCATTATGGAGTTGTGATTGTGATTGTGGTAAGAAAATTAACGCTTTATCATCGTCTTTAACTTCTGGAAAACTTAAGTCATGTGGATGTTTATCTTCTGTAGCTGAGTTCGAATTAAGCCAGTTCTTGACAGATGAACAAATTATATTTGATACGCAATATAAGTTTGATGATTGTAAATATAAAAGAAGATTGCCATTCGATTTTGCAATTTTTCATCCACAAAATAAGAAACTCTTATTTTTAATTGAACTACATGGAGAACAGCATTATTTTCCGTTTACATTTAATAGTGAGTCTGATATGCAAAAGAAGGAAAATTTTTTGCATAGAAAACATTTGGATAAATTAAAAGAAGATTATTGTAGTGAAAATAATATTCCATTGTTAATTATTAGATATACAAATTTTCAAACAAAAGAAAAAATTGTAAAAGGGTTTTATGAAAAGCTCTTGCAAAAGAATATTACATTTGATGATTATATATTTTCATCAAAACAAATAAAGGATGATTTACAAGTAAAGCATAAACGTGTCTATAAAAGAAAAGTAGTCCAAATAGATATACCCAACAAGAATATTATAAGAGAATATAATAGTATGGAAGAGGCATATAAGATAACTGGAATATCATCTGGACAGATTTCGGATTGTTGTAAGGGTAATTGTAAAACAGCAGGTGGATATGCTTGGGCATATAATAACGGAAACGTTAATATTGAAGAAGTAATTAAACGTGCAACAATTCCAAATAGAACAAATGCAGTTGTGATTTTCCAAAAAGATAAAAATGGAAATATTATAAAAGAGTGGCAAAGTATAACAGAAGCAGCACATTCTTTGGGAGTAAGTCATCAAGGTATTCAAGCGTGTTGTTCAGGAAAGCAGAAAACTTGTAAAGGATTTGTTTGGAATTATAAGAAAGATTGATTCAATGCATGAGAAAAATCTGTTTAAATTACAGCCAATGCCAAGTTTTGTGTATCAGGCGTAAATGAGATACTATATATAGTGCTTATAGAAAATATGGACACTATATATAGTAATATTTTTACCAAGAAACATAGATTTCCTTTGGAGAATAAATTAGCAGGAGGTAAACAATATGGAATATAGAGAGATTGATTTTCTTTGCGGTTGGACTATTGAACGAGCTGTAAAGGAATTGCACGAAAGAGCAAAGGATGGCAATAAATATTGTGGTGAATTCAATGAGAATAAACTAACATCTGATATGTCTTTAGATGATGCTTATATGCTTTGTATAGGTAAAACTTTTGACGAATTTAATAAAGAGCAAGAAGAAAGTCGTCAAAGATTAATTCGTGAAGAGGAAGAACATAAAAGAAAAATCCCTGAATTATCAAAATATTGGATAGAAGAAGGTCATAAAGTTTTATCTAAAGATAAATGGAATATGTGGGATAAATGTGTTCCTATTCGACTTAATGATCTATACAGAGGAATGGAACTTGGTCAGTGCTTAGATATTATCAAAACTGTTAAAGAAAAATCTATCCAAGATGGAATTGAAATTATGAAAAATCAGGGACATTCTGGTATGTCATGGGGATTAATGAAGTCTATGATTAGAGAATTTTGTGATTGTGGCAATGAGTTCTTAGAACAGTTAGGAGACCAGCTATGAAAAGTCAACCATAAATTAGTAAAAAATTTCTTTTTCATA